>Ga0209390_10000062_pt1 | contig 162411 bp, 172 predicted proteins | sample BON01_FD_187212 | JGI IMG/M metagenome (GOLD analysis project Ga0209390, IMG submission 187212) | Freshwater microbial communities from Lake Bonney liftoff mats and glacier meltwater in Antarctica - BON-01 (SPAdes) (version 2) | ecosystem: Environmental > Aquatic > Freshwater > Ice > Glacier... | reverse complement strand
TATTGGTTAATGAAGTCAGAGCCCAATGTGTGGTCCATTGATCAGCAAAAAAAAGCTGGTGTAAAAGGAACGGCTTGGGATGGAGTAAGAAACTATCAAGCGGCAAATAATTTAAAAAAAATGGCCAAAGGTGATCTTTGTTTTTTTTATCATTCCAACATTGGCAAAGAAGTTGTTGGAATAATAGAGGTGGTTAAAACAGCTTTTTTGGATAGCACAGACGAAGAAAAAAGATTTGTCGCAGTCCAGGTAAAATTTAAACAGAAACTAGATCGACCTGTGACCTTGGAAAATGTAAAAAAAACACAAGAATTAAGCCATTTGGGGCTTATTACACAAAGCAGGTTGTCCGTTATGCCAATTGATCCAAAAAGCTGGAAAATTATTTGTAAGATGGGTACAACACTATAAAAAATTGGGGGACAAGTGACGTTAGAAAGCGATAACAAAATTTTTAAAGTTTCCGATGAATGGTCAAAAATCGGTCACGTAAATAAAAAAGGTTACGAAGAAAAATACAACACATCCATAAAAGACAATGATGCTTTTTGGGCTGCTGAAGGTAAGCGGATTGACTGGATTAAACCCTATACTAAAATCAAAGACGTAGTTTACAGCAAAGCTAAAACAGAAATTAAATGGTTTTATGATGGAACTCTCAATGCATCCTATAACTGTATTGACCGACACCTAGCAAAAAAAGGAAATCAAACAGCCATTATCTTTGAAGGGGATGATCCTTCTGTATCTAAAAAAATTACCTATCAAGAATTAAGTGATGAAGTTTGCAAATTAGCAAATGGATTAAAAAAAATTGGAATTAAAAAAGGAGACCGGGTTACTTTGTATATGCCAATGGTTCCGGCAGCAGTTTACGCCATGCTTGCCTGCGCAAGAATTGGAGCTATTCACTCTGTAGTATTTGGAGGATTCTCACCAGAATCTCTAGCTGGAAGAATTGTCGACTGTAAGTCAGAATATGTAATTACTGCGGACGAGGGTGTGAGAGGTAAAAAAGCAATTCCACTTAAAAAAAATACTGATGAAGCTTTAAAAAAATGTCCCGATGTTAAAAAAAATATTGTTTTAAAACACACGGGTGGAACCATTGACTGGAATGATAATGTGGATGTTTGGTATCACGATTTAATCAAAGACGAGTCTACTACTTGTGAACCTGAAGAAATGAGTGCCGAAGATCCTTTGTTCATTCTTTATACTTCTGGATCAACTGGAAAACCAAAAGGAGTTATGCATACGACCGGAGGCTACATGGTCTATACATCGATGACTCATGAATATATTTTTAATTATAAAGAGGGAGACGTCTACTGGTGTACTGCCGATGTGGGTTGGGTAACTGGACACAGCTATATTGTCTATGGTCCTCTTGCCAACGGAGCCACAACTTTAGTGTTTGAGGGAGTTCCAAACTATCCTGACGCTGGACGCTTCTGGCAAGTTTGCGATAAACATCAAGTTAATATTTTTTATACTGCACCTACAGCATTAAGAGCTCTGATGAGAGAGGGTGATGCTTTGGTTAAAAAACATAGCAGAAAATCTTTAAAACTTTTAGGATCTGTTGGTGAACCTATTAATCCTGAGGCATGGCTTTGGTATCATAAGGTAGTTGGAGACTCTCGCTGTCCTATCGTCGACACGTGGTGGCAAACAGAGACAGGTGGAATTTTAATTTCCCCTCAACCAGGTGCGATCGATTTAAAACCAGGCTCTGCAACAAAACCATTCTATGGCATTCAACCTGTAATCGTTGATGAAAAAGGAAATGAGCTGGAAGGAGTTTGTTCTGGAAATTTATGTATCGCTGAGTCATGGCCTGGACAGATGCGAACGGTGTACGGTGACCATCAAAGATTTATAGAAACTTATTTCTCTGCCTATGAGGGTAAATATTTTACAGGAGATGGCTGTAGACGTGATGAAGACGGATATTATTGGATCACTGGTCGAGTAGATGATGTTATTATTGTCTCCGGTCATAATTTAGGAACGGCAGAAATTGAAAGTGCATTCGTAGCTCATCCAAAAGTATCTGAAGCTGCCATAGTTGGATACCCACACGACATCAAAGGAAATGGCATATACTGTTATGTTACTTTGAATGTGGGGCTTGAAGGTTCTGATGATTTAAAAAAAGAATTAGTGCAATGGGTTAGAAAACAAATTGGACCACTTGCAACACCGGACTTAATTCACTTTACTCCCGGACTTCCAAAAACAAGATCTGGAAAAATCATGAGAAGAATCTTAAGAAAAATTGCTGAGAATGATTTTAATAATCTTGGGGACACTTCTACTTTAGCGGATCCGACGGTAGTTCAAAGTTTAGTTGATAATAGATTAAATAAATAATCTAAAAATCGTAGACTATTCCTTTTTTTTCCCAATCACCGTATCTGGTTGGTTCCGGACCTTTAGGTCCGCCAATCTCTTTCGACTTTATTTCTTTTGAAGAAAAGTTTTTTTTTCTTATTTCGGCTTCTTCTAAAGCTTTTTTTGCTATCTCTTCAAATTTTTTCATATTTAAATTTTGGTAAAGACTAGTAATTTTGAAAAGTCTTTTTTTAGGTTTTCCCACTTGAGGTGCATGGAATTGATAACAATTGCCTTGTCTAATTTTTTTAATTCGTCTGCAATTGGCGCCCAATAATAAAGTGCTTGGGAGCTTGTTAGAAAACAATCTGATTGATAATGACTAGTCCAGTTTATTTGAGAAAATCTTTCCTCAAACTGACTGATAGCTTTTTGATAAACCGCTTCCTCTAAACCGTTTTTTTTCTCTTCCGATAAAATTTTAAGATAAATAGATTTTGCTAAATCGGTATCTTTGTAAAGATTGTGTGCATATAAATAAGATAAGCAAAAGAAAGAAAGATCCTGCAACGAGACTACGTATATATTCCATTTGGCAATATCGATTGATTTGGCAAACTGATCGTCATTAAACATCATGACAAATCTTGTTCCTATTCTTGTTTTTACATACCCATAAAGTGTTTGCTGGGAAACCAAGGCTGATTTTTCTTGGATAAATTTTCGTAAATCATTAGGATTTTTAATTTTATCCTCTCCTTTAAAAATGCCTTTAAGGGGATTTACAAAGTATTCTTTCAGGGCAGCTAAATATTCGTGAATTCTCTTTGTTTTAATCATTAGCTTTCAATATCAAAAACATGGATTTAAGCACCAATTTATTAGCTATATTGCGTCTAAATTAAAAAAATGCAATAAAAACAGTTACTTATCACAAAAACAGATTTTTATCCATATAATCAATGGTTTATTAGTAAAAATAAGCACTTATTAAAACTTTGACTTGGATTTATCAGAACCATATAGTTTATTCTAATTATATAATTAACAACCTTAAGGGGGAAACAATGGCATCAAAAAATCAAGAAGCACATTGGAGTAAAACATCTGGACTAATGAAAGTTACATTAGCCCTGTGGTTTTTCTTCGGATATGTGGTTTTTATGTTTGGTACTGAACTAAATCAATTTAGTTTTCTCGGTTATCCTTTAGCGTATTATATGACGGCACAAGGTTCTCTTGTTGCTTTCGTAATTATACTTTTCTGGTCAACTGGAAAACAGCAACAAATCGACGAAGAGCATGGCGTAAGCGATGCGGGGAGGAATGATTAATGTTTAAAGGAAAATTTGTAGACAACCTTCCAAAAATATACGGAGTATACACTGGAGGTTTCTTAGTATTCTGTCTTTTAATGGCATTTCTAGAAACTAAAGGTCTTACTGGTAAAACAATCGGAGTTCTATTCGTAGCTTTCACGGTAGCGATCTATGCATTCATTGGATACTTGTCCAGAACGATGCAGGCAGATGCTTACTATGTGGCAGGACGAGAAGTTCCTGGGGTATTCAATGGTATGGCAACAGCTGCCGATTGGATGTCTGGTGCTTCTTTCGTTGCAATGGCTGGTGGAATTTACTTCGGTGGTTACACTTACATGGCATTCCTAGTGGGTTGGACAGGAGGATATATCCTTGTGGCTAGTTTACTTGCACCATATTTGAGAAAATTTGGATGTTACACGGTGCCGGACTTTATTGGAACTCGATATGGTGGAAACGTTGCACGTTTCTGTGCCGTAATCGTTCTAGTATTAGCTTCGTTCACTTATGTGACTGCCCAAATTAATGCAACAGGAACTATTGCTTCTAGAGCTCTAGGTATACCGTTCGAAACAGCGGTGTATGTAGGTCTAGCAAGTATCTTGATGTGTTCAATGCTTGGTGGAATGAGAGCGGTGACTTGGACCCAGGTGGCTCAATATATCGTTCTTATTATTGCTTACTTGCTTCCAGTATTCTGGATTAGTAATAAAATCGGAGCAGGCTTCTTCCCTCACTTTATGTTGGGTGATGAAGTTGCGAGAATAGCTGAACTAGAAAAACAATTTGGTTTAGTTAAAAACACTAAGGCAGCTTTAGCAGCTCACCCTGAAACAAATGGATTGGCGTATATTAATATTGCCCATTCTGCGGTTCCGGCTGGCGCAATGGCAGCTTGGAAATATATTTCATTGGTGATTTGTATGATGGTAGGAACAGCTTCTTTACCTCATATTCTAATGAGATACTTCACTACTCCTAGTGTAACATCAGCAAGAAGATCAGTGGCTTGGTCATTGTTCTTTATTTTCTTGTTATACTTCTCAGCTCCAATGTTAGCGACATTATCTAAAATCGCGTTGATGGATCCAAATCTTCCAACTGGAATTATTGGTAAATCAATTGCTGATGTCCAAAGCATTGAATGGGTTAAAAACTGGATGGCCGTTAAGCAAGTTGCAATTGTCGACTTTAATGGTGACGGAATACTTCAGTTAAATGAGTGGTTCATGCGAGGTGGTGTTGTTGTGTTAGCAACTCCAGAAATAGCAGGATTACCATATGTGATCTCAGGACTAGTTGCAGCCGGCGGTATGGCAGCAGCAATGTCTACAGCAGATGGTTTAATTCTAGCAATTTCTAATGCATTGTCACATGACGTGTATTACAAAATGATCAATCCTAAAGCGGACACAGCTAAAAGGTTAATGGTAGCACGTGTGCTACTAGTTGTGGTTGGTATTTTTGGAGCATACATTGCTTCCATGAGACTAACTGGAATCCTTGGTTCAGTTGCCTGGGCATTCGATTTTGCAATGTCTGGATTGTTCTTCCCATTAGTACTTGGTGTATGGTGGAAAAGAGCAACTAGAGAAGGTGCAATCGCTGGTATGATTGGTGGACTTGCTGCAGGAACAGCTTATCTAATCTACGTTGGGCCTAAGTTTATGGCTATGACACCGTGGTTAGGTATCGACCATTTACGTTTTGGAATTATCGGTGCGCCGGTATGTTTGATTCTTATGGTTGTTGTAAGCTTAATGACCGACGAACCAGATGCTAAAACGCAAGCGATGATTGATGAAATTAGGATCCCTAGCGGTAAAACCATTATAGGAAACTAATTAGTTACTATTTAAATTAAAGGGGCGAATTAATTTTTCGCCCCTTTTTTAATACAAAATTCTAAAAAAATAATGCACCCAAGTATTCTCGTTTTTGACTACATATTAGGATTAATTATGTGGACCCTTATCGGAAGGGCTGCCATGAATTTTTTTCAAAGGGAAGACTCTGAGTTTTTCTTTATGAAGGCTTTTGTCAAACTTACAGATCCAGTAATCAGAGTATTTAAAATTATAATTCCTAGTTTTCTTATCAAGCCCATGGTTCCTTTATATGTTGCCTGGTTTTTTTATATGTTCCGTTTTTATTTAATGCCTTATATTTTGGGTTACTCTGTAATGGGTATGCTTTCATTCCCATTAGAAAGCGAAATTACTGAATTTTTAATTACTCTTTTCAGCAAGCAACACTAACCATCCACAGTTTAAATCTAAGCAAATTTTTTTGTTTTTTTTTGCATAAAGATTATAAGTAATCAAACAAAATATGACAAAATCGATAAAAATAGCTCCCTCTATACTGTCTTCTGATTTTAGCAAACTAGGAGAGGTACTAGAAGAACTAAATCAATCGGGTGCTGAGATGGTTCATGTGGATGTAATGGATGGTCATTTTGTTCCTAATATCACTTTTGGTCCTCCGGTGATTAAAAAAATAAGAAAATATTCTACGATACCATTTGATGTTCATTTAATGATCACTCCTGTTCACAAATATATTAAAGATTTCGCTGATGCCGGTGCTGATATTATTACAGTTCATCCGGAAGCAACGGATAACTTAGTTCAAACGATCGAGCTTATTAAGTCTCTTGGCAAAAAGGCTGGGGTTTCTCTTAATCCCAAAACCACCCTGGACTCTATACTGCCCGTTTTGCACTTGGTTGACCTTGTATTGGTTATGAGTGTGAACCCTGGATTTGGCGGACAAAAATTTATGCCTGAAGTTTTATCCAAAGTAAAAGAATTAAGAGCAAAAATAGATCGAGAAAAACTTAATATTGATATTGAAATTGATGGTGGAATTGATTTTGAAACTGCAAAATTAGCAAAAGATGCCGGCGTAGATATATTGGTATCTGGAACAACCTTGTTTGATAGCAAAGATAGCCTCAAAAACAATATTCAAAAATTAAGAAATTGTTAATTCTATAAATGAAAGTTGGTTTTTTAAAATTATGGCTAACTGCATTATGGAGATACACCAAAGCACAGTTTCGAACTATTTATTTTAATTCCAAATATTACAATCAATCACTAAAAATTGAACCCGTATCAAGAATATACGATATTCATAATATTCATATTTTGGGCGAGCTACAAGACAGGGAAAAGAAAAATTATTTACTAGCTCGAAAGTTTAAAAAAAATCTTTGGAAAATTAATAATTTAAACAAAAATAGAATTGATAATTTACATAAATTTTCATGGCTTTCCCATGCGGATGTTAAGAAGGACCGCGAATTTGTTAAGGCTACTATCCAAGAATGGTTGGATAATTTTTCAAATTACAAATCTTCTGTTTGGCATCCAACTATTATTGCTCACCGACTTATTTTTTGGGTCACTAATGCTCCTAACACTATCCGAAACGAAGATTTAATTTTTAGAACTAAAATTACTAATAATGTTTTAAAACAAGCCCTGCACTTATCCAGAAATCTGTCCCTCATTCATAGCAAAATAGATAGGATTTTAGGCATTTTTTCACTGATTTTAGTAAGTACCGCTTTTGAGGGCTATAAAAATCTACTCGAATCTTCTTTAAAAAAACTTAACGAACAAACAAAAAAACTTTTGAACGAGAAGGGGTTTGTGGAAAGCAAAAGTATAGAAGATCAATTTTGGTTGCTGCATCATCTTGTTTTGATTAAAGAAAGTTTAAAAATCTCTCAAAATCCTACCCCAGAAACTCTTGAAGATACTATTGAAATTGTAGGAAAATATTTTTCGTCTCTATTATATTCAGATAACACGATACCATTGTTTAACGGAGCCAAATATTATGACTGCTCGCAGTTTTTAAATTTCTTAAAACTAAAAGGCTATAAATTTGATTCTGAAAATAACGATACCCATTTCTTATTTGGAAAAATAAAAAAACTAGAAGTAATGATGGATGCCAACAACCCTCCTTCAGATTCTTATGCGCAAAACTATCAAGCCGGATGTCTGTCTTTTGAGCTTTTGTATGCTGGCATAAAAATTATTACTAATACTGGATCGGCAAAAAATTTTTCTAAAGAGCTGTCTTACATAGCACAGTCCACTGCCGCCCACTCTTCTCTTGTTATTAACGATACTTCATCCTGCATATTTCAGAAAAATCTTGCGCTACGAAAGTATTACGGAAATGCCTTGTTGCAAAAGTCAAAGGTAACCAAAAGAGAATTTAAAAACGATAAAATTCTTGCTACCTTACATGCTGCCCACAACGGATATTCTCAAAAATATTCGACTTTATTTGAAAGAAAAATTATTATGAATGGAGAGGAAAATTTAATTAATGGCGAAGATACCCTCGCTGTTTCCAAAAATGATTATGCATTTTTAAATTTTTCAATCCGTTTTCATGTTTTGCCTGGTACCAAATTAATTGAAACCCACGGTGGGGACATTCTAATTAGCGTTAAAAATCAAGGTTGGAAGTTTCAATGCAAAAACCAGGATGTAAAAATAGAAAATAGCCTGTACTTCGCTCAACATGAAAAAGTCCAAGAAACTAGCTGTATTGTGGTGGAAGGAACTTTAAAACAAGAAATCAACAAGATTGTCTGGTCTATAGAAAAAACCAATTAATCATTTATAAGAGACGAATTAATGGAATTAAAAAAAATATCGAGAGCGCTCATATCGGTTTCTGACAAAACGCATCTCGAAGATTTGCTAAAAATTTTAAAAGAATTTAACATCGAAATCATAAGTACGGGTGGCACATACGAATTTATTAAAGTCAAGGGCTATGACTGCGTAGAAATATCTAGCTACACAGGTTTTCCTGAGATTATGGATGGACGAGTTAAAACTCTTCACCCCAAAATACATGGTGGCCTATTAGGAGATATCGATAAGGCAAATCACAAAAACGCAATGCAGGAAAATAACATCCCTGAGATTAATCTTGTAGTGGTCAATCTTTATCCTTTCGAAGAAAAACTTTTAGATCCAAAATCTACTCACGAAATTTTAATTGAAAATATTGATATTGGGGGTCCGTCGATGCTGCGCTCCTCTGCAAAAAATTTTAAACACGTTACTGTTCTTCCGGCAACCAAATATTATAGAGAATTTATTGAGATAATAAAAAAAAATAATGGCTCTGTAGATTTAAATTTCCGAACACGAATGGCCAACCAAACTCTTAATGAAACGGCATATTACGATTCTATGATTTCTAATTGGATGAGCCAAATTAATGGTGAAAAATTTTCAGATAAAAAAACAATTGGTGGAAGACTTGTTTCCAAATTACGTTACGGAGAAAACCCGCACCAAGAAAGCTCTGTATACGAGATTCCAAATGCTCAACCAGGATTTTCAGAGCTAAAACAGCTCCAGGGAAAGGAACTTAGCCACAATAATTACCTGGATAGCTATAGTGCTTATAATTTAGTCACTGATTTTGATCAAAAACACCAAATTTGTGCTATTATTAAGCACAATAACCCTTGCGGGTGTGCAATAGACCCTAATAAGAAAAACGCCTATTTAAAGGCCCTTAGTGGCGATCCTATCAGTGCTTTTGGGGGGGTTGTAGCCTTCAATTACAGCATTACCGAGGAAATTGCTGAAGAGCTTGTTAAAACTTTTTACGAAGTGATTTTAGTGCCTGATATCGACGATAGCGCTTTGCAAATTTTGTCTCAGAAGAAAAATTTAAGAGTTTTGAAATACAACTATCCAGAAAAAAACAAAACCCAACACCTAACTTTTTTACAAAAAACTTTTTTGGCTCAAGATGAAAATTTTAAACAGCTTACGAAAGATGATTTAAAAATAGTAACGAAAAAACAACCAACGGACAAAGAAATAGAAAATTTATTATTTGCAAATCAAGTATGCAAACACGTAAAGTCCAATGCAATTGTAATCACTAAAGACAATAAAACTTTAGGAATAGGAGCTGGTCAAACCAGTAGAGTTGGATCTAGTGAAATTGCTTGTGACCACGCAAGAAAGTTTTTTAACGGTCAGTTAGAAAGTTGCGGAGCTGCTTCTGATGCTTTTTTTCCGTTTGCAGATGGTTTGGAAGAGCTAGTGAAGCTTGGAGTTAAGTCGATTATACAGCCGGGCGGATCTATTCGCGACCAAGAAGTAATTGATGCTGCTGATAATGCTGGCGTTGCCATGGTATTTACGGGAATAAGAAACTTCAAACATTAACTAATGTTTCATTACTATTTAAAAAAAATACAGTATCTTTTTTTCCCAAAAAAATTTGAATACCCGAAAACAGGAGTAGAATATTTTTTTAAAAACCAAAAAACTAGTATCATTTCTTTTTCAAGTATTGCGGGCTCCAAACGATCAATCCAAACAAATGAATTTTTTAGTTTAACAAAAAAATTTAATGTTTTGTTCGTTAAGGATATTGAAAGATCTTGGTTTAATAGTGTGGATGTACAACACATAAAATCTTTTCTACAAACAAAAGAGGTCAGTTGCATTGGTCATAGCATGGGTGCTTTTAATGCAATTATGTTTTCAAATTTCTATCCTATAAAAAAAATTCTCGCATTTTCTCCTCAATTTTCAATACATCCCAACATTTCAAAGGACAAAACTTATTTGAACTATGCTGCCAGTATAAAGAAATGGAAATTTAACAAAATATTATTTAATAAAAAAACTGAATATTGCTTAGTGTTTGGGGACACTAAAGAAGAAATGTACCATATGAACAAAATACCCAACCAAAAAAATATTAAGAAAATTATTATTAGTAACTGCGACCACAATACAGCGCCTATATTAAAAAAAAGAGGAAAACTAAAACCTTTAATTAATTCTTTTTTTCAAACTAATATTTAAAGCTATTGCATCTGGTCTATCTTCGCAGCTAAAATAAAATCACTCTCCGTTAGCCCCCTAACCGCGTGAGTAAAAATTGTAATATTCGCATAACCCCATCCGAATGTAATATCAGGGTGATGCCCTTCGTTTTCTGCAATCACGGATGTTTGGTTAATAAATTTTAAACTACTTTCAAAATCTTCAAACTTAAAATACTTGCTAAGCATAGTAATACCGTCTTGATTTTTAATAAGCGTCCAGTTGTCAACTTGTTCTCTAAAGCTTTTAATTTCTATTTCTGAAAGAGCGGGAGTATCCCCACTACATGCTATGCATTTTTTTTTATGCAAATTTCCCATGGTTATTTATTAAAAAATTTTAGAAAATGATCAATAGTTTCTTCGGGCTTTTCTTCTTGTATATAATGGCCACTGTCCTCCACTGCGGAACTAACTATATCTTTGCTGCAATAGTTTTTCCACACGTTTGGCACATCTCCCCAAACAGTTCCTGTGTCGCTTTTTCCTCCCCACAAAATTAATGTCGGACAGTCTATTTTGCTTTGCTTGTCATAATCTTCATTATCCATTTCAAGATCACAAGATGGAGAGGCTCTGTAATCTTCACAAGAGGCCTTGATAGTTTTTAAATTAAAACATCTTACATATTCTTTAAAAGTTTCTTTGCAAAAATCCAAACCGCCGCCTCTTTTGGACATTTTTTTTTCTAAATAAAACTCAGCAGGAACAGATGAAAGCATTCGCTCTGGAAGATCATAAGGCTGCATCATTAATAACCAGTGCCATTTGCTTTTTGCCCAATCTTTTTTTTGTACTGTCCAAATATGTCTGTTCGGCATGATGTCTAAAATTGCAGCTTTTTCTATTTTATCTTTATGGTCAAGGCACATGCGATGAGTGGTTCTTGCTCCCCTGTCGTGGCCAGCAACTTGAAAAGTTTTAAAACCAAACTGCTCCATTATATTTACCTGGTCCATTGCCATGGCTCTAAATGAATAATTGATATGATTTTTTCCACCGTCTTCTGGGCCAATGCTGTCTCCATAACCTCTTAAATCAGCAGCGATAATATGAAAATGTTTTTTTAACTCGGGAACAACCTTGTGCCACGTAACATGCGACATAGGATTTCCATGTAACAACAAAAGTGGTGGGCCTTCCCCGCCTCTCCTCAGGCGTATCGTTGCCTCGCCATAACCATGGTCGGGAACTTTTACATCTAATTTCTCAAAATCATCGAACATAATTATTTTGGAGCGGGTGAAGGGAATTGAACCCACGACCTAATCGTTGGCAACGATTCGCTCTACCACTGAGCTACACCCGCTTGTAATTTGTGTTTAAAGTATTATTTATAATATATATTTTCAATACAAATTATTAAATGAACAAAAATAAAATTGACTTAGAAAATATACCCGAGGAAATTCCTGTATTTCCTTTGTCCAATGCAATTTTTTTTCCTAACACGATACTGCCTTTAAACATTTTTGAACCAAGATACAAACAAATGATTAAGGATGCTCTTGGTCAAAATAAATTTATTGGAATCTCTCAGCCCAACACCCAGACTGCTCCGTCCGAAAAGCCAGCTGTTTTTGATGTCGGGTGTCTTGGGGTTATCAGCAAACATGCTGAAAGCTCGGATGGAAAATATTTAATTAGGTTAGAGGGTGTAACAAGATTTAAAATTGTCAAAGAACTGCCGACTGAAAAATTATACCGAAAGTTTAAAGTTTCATATTCAGACTACGAAAAAGACCTAAAAGAAAAAAACAATACCAAAGCAATAACTGATGTCGAATTATTGGAACTAATTGATAAAACAAAAAAATTTTTCAGAATGTTTCAACTGTCGACGGACTGGAGCGTTGTCGAAAAAGTAGATCCTGGTCAGCTAATCAACTCTTTAGCCATGATTTGTCCTTTTTCTGTAGGAGAAAAACAGCGCCTACTCGAAACGACCTCCATGCAGGAAAGAAACAGTATTTTAAATCAAATTATTAATTTTTATATTTTGGGTAATACAACTACCAACACTCAAAAAAAGATCCACTAACATGAACACAAAACAAAATCTTATTTCCATGCTGGTCTGCCCTCTGTCGAAAGAAAAGTTGGTCTACGATCAAGAAAAGCAAGAATTGATTGCTAAAAAATCTGGTTTGGCTTACCCGGTAAAAGATGGAATTCCCATTATGCTTCCTGAAGAAGCTAGAAAAATTAAAAACTAATTAAGATTTATTCATAGAGTCAAAAAATTCTGCGTTATTTTTTGTGTCTCTTAATTTTCCGATAATAAATTCGACAGCGTCCATGGTGCCCATAGGATTGATAATTCTTCTAAGAACATTTATTTTTTGTAATTCATCTTTGGAAAGTAACAGCTCTTCTTTTCGAGTTCCTGACTTGGTAATATCAATGGCAGGGTAAATTCTTTTGTCGGCAACTTTTCTATCCATAATAACTTCTGAGTTACCTGTTCCTTTAAATTCTTCGAAAATCACCTCGTCCATTCTTGATCCGGTTTCAATTAAAGCCGTTGAAATAATAGTTAGAGATCCACCTTCTTCAATATTTCTTGCTGCTCCGAAAAATCTTTTTGGTCTTTGTAGGGCGTTTGCATCCACACCTCCGGTTAATACTTTTCCAGAACTTGGAACAACCGCGTTGTAAGCTCGTCCTAATCTAGTGATAGAATCTAATAAAATAACAACATCTTTTTTATGTTCCGCTAAACGTTTTGCTTTTTCTATAACCATCTCGGCGACTTGAACGTGTCTCATGGCTGGCTCATCAAATGTTGAACTTATCACCTCTCCTTTAACCGATCTCTGCATATCCGTAACTTCCTCTGGTCGTTCGTCAATTAGCAAAACGATCAAATAAACTTCCGGGTGGTTAGTTGTAATGGCGTGGGCAATATTTTGCAGAACAACAGTTTTTCCTGTTCTTGGCGGAGAAACAATTAATGATCTTTGTCCTTTTCCAATCGGGGCTATTAGATCTATTAATCTTGTTGTTACATCTGCTTTTTTTTCAATCTTGGTTGATTCAATTTCTAACTTTAATCTTTCCTGTGGGTATAGGGGAGTTAAGTTGTCAAAGTTAATTTTGTTTCTTGTTTTTTCAGGATCTTCGAAGTTAATTTTGTTTACTTTTAAAAGGGCAAAATATCTTTCCTGCTCTTTGGGTGCTCTAATTTCTCCCTCAACCGTGTCTCCTTTTCTTAAACCAAATCTTTTAATCTGACTTGGGCTAACATAAATATCATCGGGTCCTGGTAAGTAGTTTGATTCTATAGCTCTCAAAAAACCAAAGCCATCTTGTAAAGTTTCTAGAACTCCACTTCCTGTAATTTGTTCGTTTTTTTCTGCAAATTTTTTTAATATTGCGAAAAGAATTTCTTGCTTACGCATCGTGCTTGGATTTTCAATTCCGAGCTTTTCTGCTTCTAATATTAAATCGGCCGGCGTTTTGTCTTTAAGTTCTTGGAGGTTCATTGTGTAGGAAGATTATTTTGACTTATGAAATTATTATATAGTGGATACTGGTTGTTTTGCAAGCCTACAATATCGGTTTAAAAACTACTAAAAAAACAATAATGATCATTATAACTGTCGGCACTTCGTTTATTAAGCGGTAAAAATTTTCTGATCTAACATTTTTGTTGTTTTCAAATTTCTTTCTGCAAGCTCCTAGAAAACCGTGGAAGCCTGACATTGCTAACACCAACAACAGTTTTGCTTGGACCCAAAGTTGCATTGCTGCTTCATGGCCCAAAACTAATAGTAGGCCAATACCCAAAATCCAGGACAAAATCATAGCTGGGTTCATAATAAATTTTAAGAGTCTGTATTCCATCTGAACAAATTTTTCGTGTGCTTCCGAACCAAACTGAGTCTGACAATGGTACACATAAATTCTTGGTAAATACAAAAGGCCCACCATCCATGAAATGATTGCTATGATGTGCAAAGCTTTAAGTAAAAGATAAATGTTCATAATTAAACTAGATGTTTTTTTATTAGATATTCTAAAAGATTTATATGATCTTCGCTATCATTTAAACAAGGAACCATGGAAAAGTTTTTTCCACCGCTTTCTTTAAAAGTTGCCTGGCCTTCCATTTCTATTTCTTCCAGTGTTTCTACGCAGTCCGCTGAGAATCCTGGGCAGATCATTAAAATATTTGTTTTTCCTTCTTTTGCTAATCGTTCTAGTGTTTTGTCTGTGTAGGGCTGTAACCATTCCGCAGGCCCAAACCTAGATTGAAAAGAAATTTCAATTGGAATTTTGTTTCCAAATTTTTCTTTTAATAATCTGTTAGTTTTATGACAATAGCATTGGTAGGGATCTCCTTTGTCAAAATATTTTTTTGGGATGCCGTGAAAAGAAGATAAAATAACATCAGGAACCCAACTAATTTTTTTTAAGTGCTCGTTGATGCTATTCGAGAGCGCCTCGATATATAGCGGTTCAGACTCATAGTGCGGTATAATTTGTAGACTCGGCTGCCAACGCATCTTCATTAAATTTCTATAAACTTCATCGCAAACGGTTGCCGTTGTTGCCGCCGCATATTGAGGGTACAATGGAAGAATAATAAGTTTTTCACATCCTTGTTTTTGCAAATTATCTAATTTTGATTTTATGCTTGGGTTTCCATAGCGCATTGCATAATTAACTATAATATTTTTCTGTTGGCCAAATTTAGCTACTAGTTTTTCTGCTTGGGATTTGGTGTAGAAACGAAGGGGCGACTCGTTTGTTTCTTTCATCCAAATTTTTTTATAAGCTCTCGCTGACTTGTGTGGCCTTAAATTTAGAATAATAAAATTTAAAATAACCCACCACAAAAAAGGGTTTGTTTCGATAACTCTTTTATCAGACAAGAATTCTTTCAAGTATCGTCTAACGTCCCACCAGCTCGTGCTGTCGGGCGTTCCCAGGTTAACTACTAAAACCCCTGTTTTTCCATACTTTACTGGAGGGTGATTTGTTTTCTCTAATAACTCGTTCATTTAAATTCTTTTACTATGTTAACCAGCTCGTAAATAGTCTCGGGGCTAGTTTCTTTTGGAACTCCGTGGCCTAAATTAAAAACATAACTTCTGTTTTTAAATTTCTTTAAATAAAATTCTATTTTTTTCCTCATTGCAATTTTGTTACCCAGTAAAAATTTTGGATCCAATCCTCCCTGTATGACTATTTTTTTGTTAATTTTTTTCAATATAAGATTGGGGTTTGTTCTACTGTCAATGCTCAGCGCATCTGGTTTTGTTATATTGCAAAAATTTACCACCTCCTTCCCTATTCCTTTGGGGAAGCAAATAATTGGAATTTTTGGGTATTCTTTTTTAATATTTTTTATTATTCTTTTGGTTGGTTGAAAACAAAATTGGTTTAGGTCTTTTTTGTTTAATAGGCCAGCCCAACTATCAAACAACTGAATTGTGTCCGCCCCAGATTCAATTTGTTTTTTTAAATGAATGCAAATAAATTTTTCTATTATTTTTAACAATTCTTTTGCTTGCTCCTTGTCTTTTAAAATATTTTTATAAACACTGTTTTTTTTGGGAGACATTCGGTTTAAAATGTAAACCAAAATTGTCCAAGGAGATCCCGCAAAGCCTATTAGAGATTTTTTTCTATCTAATTGTTTTCTTGTTTTGGAAATTGCGCTGTACACATTTTTTAATTTATTAATAAATTGTTTTTCTTTTATTTTTTTAAATGAAGTTAAATTAAATTCCCCCAACACTGGTCCAATGCTCTCTTTGAAATTAACTTCTTGCCCCAAAGCATATGGGATTAATAAAATATCTGAAAAAATAATTGCAGCGTCTAGGTTGTATCTTTTTATTGGCTGTAAAGTTACTTTGGTTGCCGCATTTATATTTAAACAAAATTTAATAAAGTTTTTTTGTTTTTTTCTTATATTTTGATATTCAGGAAGATAACGACCTGCTTGTCTCATTAACCAGATAGGATTTTTCTTTTCTAAAGATTTTTTAATTAGAGCACTCATATATATAATAATTAATTATAAGTATTGGTATTAGTAGGCTCGGTTAATAATGGGGTTAACTTTTTATTAACAGTTTATACACAATTACTTTGACGTCTTTTTATCAATTTGTAACAAAAATTATACTTATAAACAAAACTAACTTTTTATTAAATTTTTAATAAAGTCTAATAGTTTTATGAAAAATGCATATGGATATGTAACGAGTGGTTAGCTGACTAATGATAAATGTATTGATTTGGGTTATAGATTGTTGCTAACAGACTTATGAACAAGAAATATAATTTTTTTTTAGTCTCTGACTCCACTGGTGAAACCCTGGATAGAATTTTTTTAGCCCTAAAAGCCCAATTTAGAGATATGGAATATTCTCTTAAACACTTCTCTTTTGTGCGAACGAGCGCTCAAACAGCAGAATTAATGGATCGGTGCAAAAAAACAAAAAACTCAATTATTATTTATACTTTGGTTGAGCCCTCAACTTCGAACTTTATTAAAAACGAAAGCAAATCACACAACATTCCATGTTTTGGAGTTTTGGATCATTTAATCCCCCAATTCGAATCTTTATTTGGAGAAAAAGCAACGCGCAGACCAAGCGGTCAGCACGAGCTGAACACAGAATATTATAAAAAAATTGAAGCCATACAGTACGCTCTTGCTCATGACGATGGCCAACAGCTGGAGAGCATGGCGGACGCTGATATAATTTTACTTGGAGTGAGCAGAACAAGCAAAACACCAACATCTATTTATCTTGCTGAAAAAGGATTTAGAACTGGAAATATTCCGCTAGTATCTCATCAAGAAGTTCCAGATTTTATTTTTAACGCTCCGTCTCTTTTGGTTGGCCTATTTATAGACCCAGACCGACTGGTTGATATTAGAAAAACCAGAATGAATCTTTTAAACGATAAGCAGCAGGGCTATGCAAATATTGATTTTATTAAAGAAGAAATAATAAAGTCAAAAAAAATGTTTACCTCACACAAAATTCCAACCATTGATGTTACCAGAAAGTCCGTAGAAGAAACGGCTGCTGCAATTGTAAAAATGTATGAAATTAGAAAAGGAATATGATTAGAAATATAATTTTAGCATCCAAGAGCGAGGTAAGAAAAAAAATACTAGAGGATGCTGGTTTTGAAATACAGGTAGAGATTTCCAATGTGGATGAAGATGAAATAAAAGAATCTATGAGGGCAAACAATGCAAGCTGTGTTGCCATTGCAAAAAGTTTGGCGGAACACAAAGCTAACCGAATTAGTTCTAAATTTTCAAATTATTTTGTTCTGGGAGCAGATCAGGTGTTAGATTTGGAGGAAAATTGCATTAGTAAGCCAAAAAATGACAAAGAAGCAAAAATCATTATTAAACAATTAAACGGAAAAACCCACAAGCTACATAGCGCCGTTTGTGTTTCTAAGAATGGAAGTATGGTTTGGCATTATCATGAAACCTCATCTTTAAAAATGAAAGAGCTTTCCGATCAAGAAATAGAAAATTATTTAAAGATCGTGGGCACAGAAACAATGAAAAAATATGGGGTCTACCAAATAGAATCAGAGGGAAAAAATTTATTTGAAACCATAAACGGCGATACTAATTCAATTTTGGGAATACCCATTACTGCTGTAACCGATTATTTTAATCAGCAAACACAATGAAAAAATTTATAGTTATTGGAAATCCAATTAAACATTCTCTCTCCCCCCTCGTTCATAATCATTGGTTTGAAAAAAATAAAGTAGAGGCCAGTTATGAAAAAAAACAATTAGAAGAAAGCGAACTCAAGAATATTATTCAAGAGATCCGAAAAGAAAAGATCTTCGGAATTAATATTACCGTACCATTCAAGCAAAAAATTATTCCATTTCTAGACGAGCTTTCGCAAATTGCTCAAGCGACCAATTCCGTTAATACGGTCTATAAAAAAAATAATAAAATTATTGGCGATAATACAGATGTGTCGGGTTTCCAAACCTCCCTTTTAGAAAATGCTAAAAAAAAACAAATTAAGTCAGCTCTTTTAATAGGAGCTGGCGGTGTTTCCCCATCGATTATTCATGCCCTAAAAGATTTAAATGCCGAAGAAATTTTTCTTACCAATCGAACAGACGACAAATTTAGCGTGCTTCGCAATAACTTTGGCCCTATATTGAAACAGGTTTTGTGGAAAGATTTTCCTCACACAAAATTTAGCGTGGATCTTGTGGTCAACGCAACAAGCCTCGGGTTGAAAGAAAAGGAAACGCTTAACTTTAATTTCTCTAACATTAGTAAAAAAACGATTTTTTATGATGTCATTTACAATCCTTCCCAAACAGACTTTTTAAAAAAAGCCCACAAAGAAGGCCATCAAGCAGTCAATGGTTTAATGATGTTTTTGTACCAAGCGCAGTCAGCTTACCAAATTTGGAATGGTGGCAAACCGGCTATAGATCAAGAGCTTTTGAACCTAGTAGAAAAAAAATTAAATGATTAGAATTTGTGTAATTGGAGACATTGGTTCAGGGAAAACACACATATCAAAACTATTGGCTGGAACAAAATACCCCCTATTCAATGCGGACTATGAGGTGGGAAAAATTTATGCTTCTAGCAGGCAGGTGTTTGCAAAACTAAAAAAAGCAATCCCTAAATTTATAAAATATTTTCCCACCCAAAAACAAGAGCTTACAGAAGCTATTTTGAACAATAAAAACAACCTTAGAAAAATTATTAACATCATCCATCCAGAAGTAAGAAAAAAAATGAATTTATTTTTAACCAAAAACAAAAAGAAAAAAATTCTAGTTCTGGATATACCCCTTCTTTTGGAGAATAAACTCAATGTTCCAGAAGATGTTATTATTTTTGTTAGCGCTAAACAAAAATTAATAAAAAAAAATTTACAGAAAAGATTCGGGTACAATAAAAAGACTGTAGATTTATTAAAAAAGATCCAATTAGATGCGGAAAGAAAAAAATTAGCAGCTGATATTATTATTGAAAATGATTTCAAACGGAAACAAACAAGATTGAGAGTAAAACAGATTCTTGATAACATAGTGATTTAGATGTTTGAAATTATTTTAGATACAGAAACAACCGGCTTATCTTTTAATTCTGATAAAATTATTGAGATTGCTTGTGTTGAATTGGAAAACCAAATTCCGACTAAGAATGTTTTTCATACGTTCGTTAATCCAGAAATGGACATATCGGATGGAGCCTACCAAACACATGGTATCACTCGAGAATTCTTAAGAGACAAGCCAGTATTTAAAGATGTGGCAAAGGAATTTTTGGCTTTTATCAAAGATTCCAAGCTTGTTATCCATAATGCCGATTTTGATATGGCTTTTTTAAATAAGGCTCTTCAGGATATTGATTTAGAGCCCATAACCAAAGACCGTGTGATCGACACCCTGTCTCTTGCGAGACAGAAATTTCCAGGCGCTCAAGCAAGTCTAGATGCATTGTGCAAAAGATTTAAAATTGATACTTCAAAAAGAGAAAAACATTCTGCATTGGTAGACTGTAATTTGCTTACTGAAATTTATATCGAGCTACTAGACAAAAAAGAGCCCATGTTAGATTTGAAGCAGAGTGCCATCAATGCCAACGAAGAAAATTCGTCCTACAAAATTAATGAGAATAGAAAAAAAATTATTATTCCTGTGACCGATGAAGAGACAAGGTTACATCGAGAGTTTTTAAAAACTCATGTGCCAAAGTCCTTTATGCTGAAATAGGAAATTGCTGTTTGTAGAGCTCTTCAAAATCAACTTCTTTGGTAAAAGCAAATTTTTTAAAGCCTGATTTTCGAAACAGGTCTGAAACCATTTCTTTCATAAAAGGAAAATGTTCTGTTGGAATAGTAACTAAAATTAGTTTTTTAACTTCTTCGGAAGTTGTCTTGGCGTTAGTAATTCTAAATACAATAGCTAAAGAAACTTCTGTATATATTTTTTTCTCTACTTTTTCTGGAGCTTCTAAAACAAATTTACAATTTAACTCAATCAAATCATTTTTAAATGGTTTGCTGCTTATATCTAATTTAGTGGTGTATTTTTCTAAAGACTGAGCCGCATCAATAAAACAATCTGGGTCAGGAATTTCAAACGAAATATCTTTTATATATTTTGCAACTACCTCGTAATTGCTATTATTTGAATTTGTCATGTTCTTCTATCTCCTCTGGGTTAATTTCTATTATATTAATGTTGTTTTCCTGTGTTCTAGGAATAAATTTTTTTAAAATTAAATTTCTTGTGTAGGGTATTAATAATAAAAAACCAATAAAATCAGTTAAAAAACCAGGTAAAATCAATAAAAAAGCAGCAATCACCAGGCAAAATCCACCAAGAATTTCTCCGATGGAGCCTTTATTGACCCGAAGATTCCCAACCGCTGACTTCAATGTGGATAGGCCCTGGAGCTTGGCAAAATAAACACCGACGATTGCGGTTATAATGGTTATGGAGATGGTATTAAAAGCGCCAATAATAGAACCTATTTTGATCATTAAATAGATCTCGACCAGCGGCAATAAGATAAAAATTAGTAGTGTTAATTGCATATAGATGATTTATTATTACATATAATTACTAATATTAAAAATTTAAATATGAATGAAAACTTTGGTTATATAGACATTATTCTGCTTGCTATGCTGGCTGGCTTTATTTTTCTTCGTTTGCGCAATGTTCTGGGCAAGGGAGCGGACAATTCCCCCATCAAATCAAACTTTGTAAACAAGGCCGAAGAAAACTTTTCTTTTGTTAAAGAGGTTAAGGAAAAAGCAAAAGAGCTTGTTTTTGATGAAGCATCTTTCAAGAAGGGTGCCGAATACGCCTATGAAATGATCATTAACTCTTTTGCGAGTGGAGATAAAAAAAATTTAAAAACGTTACTCACTAAAAAACTATACTTAGATTTTGAAAAAATTATTGACGAAAGAAATGAAAAAAAATTAAAGTCGGATCTAACCTTTGTTGGAATACAAAAGCTGTCCATAGACAAGGTAACGAATGTAGAAACCAAATATAAAGTGACAGCTCGTTTTATCAGTCAAGTTATTACATGTTTAAGGAACGAAAAAGGAGAAGTGGTTGAGGGTGATCCAGAAAAAACAAAAACAACAACAGATGTTTGGAATTTTGAAAGAGATTTAAAAGATAATAATCCTACATGGTATTTAACAGAGTTATCTGCCGAAACAGATCCTGGTGGAAAAGAAACCAAACACTAAAATTTCTAAAGAAGATTTAGAAACCTGGAATAATTTTATTAATCAAACCAAGTCCGTTGAAGACAAAGATTTGAAATCTTCCCCACCAAACGAATTACAAGATCCAAGAAGTTATGAGTTAAGAGTTGATTTGCACGGGTACACCATTGCAGAGGCATTTGAGAAAATGGATCACCTACTAAAGTTTGTAGAAGAAAAAGATATTAGAAAGATACTTCTTATTACTGGTAAGGGGCTTCACTCCAACAAAGACAGTGATCCTTATGCATCTAAAGATATGAGCCTATTACGCTATGCTGTCCCCGACTATATAAGAAAAAATTATTCAGCAAGAATAAATTCTATAGAGGTTAGCCCGATAGCATTGGGTGGAGAAGGATCAATGATAGTAACTTTAAAAAAATTATAAAAAATTTAGATAGGTCTTTATTTTGCTATATTTTATTAGTAATCTTTAAGTGAAAATTAAATTTATATCTTCAAGATATAAATTTTAGACTATTTAGTATAATAAAACAGAACACAAATCATGAGAACAGCAAGCATAGAGCGCAAAACAAAAGAAACCAGCATTTGCGTCGAAGTTAATTTGGACGGTACAGGAAAGTATGAGATTCAAACAGGGATTGGTTTTTTGGACCATATGTTGGAGCAAATTTCTAAGCACTCTTTAATTGATCTGAAGGTTAAGGCAAAGGGAGACTTGCACATTGACCTTCATCACACAACAGAAGACACAGGTATAGCAATGGGAGAAGCTATTGCAAAAGCCCTGGGTGATAAAAAAGGAATTAAAAGATATGCGCACGCGCTCATTCCAATGGATGAAACGTTGAGCAGAGTTGCTTTGGATGTTTCTAATCGTCCTTATTTGGTTTGGAATGTAAAATTAAAAGTAGAAAAGCTTGGTGAGATGGATACAGAATTGTTCAAAGAATGGTTCCAAGCATTTGCGCAAGCTGCAGGAATTACTCTGCACATAGAAAATATTTATGGTGATAATAGCCACCACATTATTGAGTCTTGTTACAAAGGTCTGGCAAAAGCCTTGAGAACAGCTTTCGAAGTAGACCAAAGAATGAAAGATATAATTCCTTCAACCAAAGGCACGATTTAAGTTTTTAATGATTATTTCCATTCTTGATTATGGATCTGGCAACATCAAGTCAGTTTCAAAGGCAGTAGAGTTTGCGGCCTTAAATTTGGGTAAGCCCGTATCTGTCGAGGTGATTAATAACGTTAATAAAATTAAATCTTCAGATAAAATAATTTTGCCAGGACAAGGATCTTTTAAACAATGTGCTAGCACACTGACTAAAATGGACGGAGCTATTAGTGAACTTAATGAATTTGTGATCCAAAAGAAAAAACATATTTTTGGTATTTGTGTCGGGATGCAGCTTTTTGCAGATTCAGGAGACGAGGATGGTGGCCACAAGGGATTGGGCTGGATTGCAGGGGAAGTAAAAAAAATAAATATTAAAAATCCACAATTAAAACTTCCACACATGGGGTGGAATGAAATTGATATTAAAAATAACCATAGTCTTTTTAAAAACTTAAGCGCCGATAAGCATTTTTATTTTGTACACAGCTATCACTTTGTGGCAAGAAGCAAAAAAAACGTTGCTGCGTCTACGTTATATCAGGATGAAATTACAGTGGCTATTTTGAAGGATAATATATTTGGAACCCAGTTTCATCCTGAGAAAAGTCAAAATAACGGAATAAAAATTTTAGAAAATTTTATTAATTGGTAGCTCTATGATTGTTTATCCAGCAATTGATCTAAAAGATAAAAAATGTGTAAGACTGTACAAAGGAGACTTTGCCAAGCAGGAGGTATTTAACAATTCACCCTTAGACCAGGCAAAAAAATTTGAAGAATTTGGTTTCGTGAACTTACATATTGTAGATTTAGATAGAACTCTAGATTCTAATAAGTCCAACCTAAGTTCAGTCAAAGAGATCGCCGAGAATACAAAGCTCAGAATACAGGTTGGAGGCGGAATGAGAACTCTGGAAGATATAGAGGAAGTTTTGAATCTTGGTGTTGAAAATATTGTGATGGGAACAGCCGCTGTTACAAACCCGAAACTATTAAAAGAAGTATGCTCTAAGTTTCCAAACAAAATATCAGTGGGCATTGATGTTAGAAGAGGTTTTTTAGCTTTAAAAGGATGGACAGATCAAACAGAATTATCCGTCGAAAGTTTTATGGAAACCATTAAGAATTTAAAAATTAAAAGTATTGTTTTTACAGATATAGACAAAGATGGAACCAAGGAGGGAGTAAACTTGGAAGAAACATTAAAATTAGCAGAACTCAGCAGCATTCCAGTAATTGCATCCGGTGGTGTGGCAAATATAAATGACGTTATTCAAATTAAAGAATCTAAAAAAATTAAAGGCGTTATTATTGGCAAGGCTATTTATGACGGATCAATTGATCTAGAAGAGTTATCTAAAATTTAAACCATATGTTAAAAAAAAGAATTATCCCCTGCCTAGATGTGAAAAATGGAAGAGTAGTTAAGGGAATAAATTTTACAAATTTGGTAGATGCGGGAGATCCTGTCGAGCAGGCATCAATCTACAATAAGGGCGGAGCAGATGAAATTTGTTTTTTGGATATAACGGCATCCAATGAAAATAGAGATATTTTATTAGACACAGTTAAAAAAACAGCCGAGTGTTGTTTTGTGCCCCTTACAGTTGGAGGAGGAGTGAGAACGGTGCGGGACATAAGAAATCTTTTATTGGCAGGAGCAGACAAGGTTTCCATTAATACTGCAGCGATTAAAAACCCAGAGCTAATCAAAGAAAGCGCCTTACAATTTGGCTCCCAGTGTATCGTTGTTGCAATAGACGCCAAGAAAACAGCAGAGAATAAATGGACAGTATTTACTCATGGCGGACGTGAAGCAACTAACTTGGATGCTTTAGAATTCGCTAAATTAGCACAAAATAAAGGAGCAGGAGAAATTTTATTAACCTCTATGGATAAAGACGGAACTAAATCGGGGTATGATATTGAGCTTACTAGGGCCATCTCAGAAAGTTTAACAATCCCAGTTATTGCATCTGGCGGAGTGGGAACATTAGAACACATTAGAGATGGGATAGCACTAGGAGGCGCTAGCGCAGTGTTGGCAGCGTCTATTTTTCATTTTGGAGAATATTCTATTGCAGAGGTAAAAGAATATTTGAAGTCACAAAGTGTTCCTGTAAGAATATAGACATGTTTAAAACTTTAGAAGATTTGGTGAAAACCATTAGAGACAGGAAAAATTCTAATTCAGAAAAATCTTATACTAATCAGCTATTAAATAATAAAAAATTAAGCGTCGAAAAAGCAGAAGAAGAGTTCCAAGAATTATTGGAGGCTATAAAAATTAACCAAAACCAGATTCATGAATCGGCAGATTTATTTTACCACTTGCTAGTTTTGCTGGAGTCCCACAACATTAAGATCGAAGATGTTTTGCAGGAACTTGAAAAAAGAAAAAGCAAATCTGGTTTAGAGGAAAAAGCTAATAGAAGTTAAAATGAAATACGATATTAACAATATCTTCGCTAAAATTTTACGAGGAGAGATTCCCTGTGAGAAAGTGCTTGAGAATGATCACGCCTTAGCATTTAAGGATATCAACCCCCAGGCAAAAGTGCATGTGTTGGTTATCCCAAAGGGAGCGTATGTAAACATGGATGACTTTTCGCAAAATGCCGAAAATGCTGAGATTGTTGGGTTAATTCGTGCTCTTGGTGTGGTAGCAAAAATAACCGGTGTTTCAGAATATTCACAAGGAAAAGGCTATCGTTATATTGGAAACAATGGTCCAGATGGAGGCCAGGAAGTGCCTCATTTGCATTTTCATATTGTTGGCGGGGAAGCCCTAGGAAGAATGGTTTCTAAAAAGTAGATATGGACCAAAAAGTTCAAAGGTATTTTTTAGAAATAAAGAATAAAAAAAACTTCAACCCAGCTGTCTGTGGAATTTATAATTTAAGCATAGCAGAACAAGGAAAAGAAGACCCACAATTTTGCAAATTCCTTTACCAAAAAATAGGCGAAGATTTTTATTGGAAAGATAGATTGGCATGGTCCATTGATGATTGGGCAAACTATCTCGAAAATGAAAAGTTAAAATTTTTTACTGCTTATGTAGGAGAAGAGCCTGCAGGATATTATGAATATCTGCATCATGATGATAAACAAGAAGTTGAAATTACATACATGGGAATTTTCAAAAATTATTTTGGAAAAAAATTAGGTGCTTATTTGTTAACACACGCTTTAGAAAGTGGTTGGAAACACAATCCTAAAAGAATTTGGGTGCACACATGTACACTGGATCACCGCAATGCTTTGCGGAATTATATTGCTAGAGGCATGAGTATCTTTAAAAAAGAATTAGTTTCCGTTCCCAAATAAGTTAAATTCAGGAATTTCAAATTTTTCAATAATATCAGTATTAATTTGACTATTTTTTATTGTAAAAACTATTGTTTGTTGATCATAACCAGTGGTTTTCCATCCAACGATATCAAGGGTGTCTTTGTTTAAGAATAATTGCAATGAGGATGTGCTGTTTTCATTATTAAATTCAAAGAATAATTTCCCATCTTGTGAAGAGATATTCTTAATGTTTGTTATTTGCTCTATTATTTTTTCTTTGTCGAGAATAGTTGCGAATGGAGAGTCAGAAACTCGGTAATAATAAACTCTTTGGTATTTTCTTTTGATAATAGCAAGCGTGTTATCTTTGATAATAATTTCTTTCTTTTCATCGCCCTCATACCTACAAATTAATTTTTTTGGATATGAAAGGAAGCAAGTCCCTGTTTCACTAGGGCCATTACCCGTTTGAATAAAATCAAATTTGATATTGTTGAGTCTTTCAAATTTTTCTGTAAATTTTTTGATAATTTCAGAATTGTTTTTTGACTGTGCTGTTAGAGGTATAAAAAAAAATAGAATAAAAAAAATAATTTTTTTAAGCATTAGTAGGGAAGTATATCTCTTTTCCCTGCATGATTTGCTGGACTAATAATTTTTGCTTCTTCCATCTGATCAATAATTCGTGCCGCTCGGTTGTAACCAATTTGTAACTTTCTTTGCAAATAGCTAGTGGAAGCTTTTCCTTCCAACTTAATCAGTCGAACAGCCTCATCAAATAACTGGTCTTTTTCATTACTTCCTAGAAAACTCCCATTTTCATCAGTGCCCTCTTGAACCTTAGTTACTTCATCTAAATAATCAGGAGCTCCTTGAGATCTTAGAAAAGTTGTAATTCGCTCAATCTCATCATCGGATACAAAGGGACCGTGAATCCTAATCACTCTACTTGCTGAAGACATGAATAACATATCTCCCTTACCCAATAATAGCTCAGCACCCTGCTCCCCTAAAATAGTTCTGCTGTCTATTTTTGATGTTACTTGGAATGAAATTCGAGTTGGAAAATTGGCCTTGATAGTTCCCGTGATAACATCGACGCTGGGTCTTTGAGTAGCCATAACAATATGTATGCCGGCAGCTCTCGCCATCTGAGCAAGACGTTGGATATAATTTTCGATTTCTTTTCCCGCAATCATCATTAGGTCTGCCATCTCATCCACGATCACAACAATGTAAGGAATGATTTTTTTTGGATCCGCTCCCATTTTTTCGTTGTAGCCAGAAATATTTCTCACCCCTTCCTCTGTCATTCTTCGATATCGACCTTCCATCTCGCCCACGACCCACTTCAGGGCTGCTGTTGCCTTCTTTGGTTCGGTTATAACAGGTGATAACAAGTGAGGAATACCCTGGTAAATAGACAGTTCCAGCATTTTAGGATCAATTAAAATTAGTTTACAGTGCTCAGGTTTGTGTCGATATAAAATCGATAGAATTAGTGTGTTAATGCAAACGGATTTCCCAGAACCGGTAGTCCCGGCTATTAACAAATGTGGCATGCTCACTAAATCACCAACAATTGGATAGCCAGAAATGCTTTTTCCAAGAGTGATCGGCAATCTAATATTTTTGTTAGCAAATTCTTTGCTTGAGAGAATTTCTTTTAAGTACACGGGCTCAATATTTTTATTGGGAATCTCGATACCTATTGTATTTTTCCCAGGTACCGTCGCAACTCTAGTGGCAATAGAGCTGGTGCTTCTAGCTATGTCGTCAGATAAATTTATTATTTTAGAAGTTTTGATTCCTGCCGCAGGTTCAAATTCATAAAGAGTTACTACAGGACCAGCGCTGACTCTTTTAATTTTTCCCATAATGCCAAAATCAAGCAAGGTATCTTCTAGGAATTTAGATTGTTTTTCAAAGCTATCACTTAATTCAGTGTCCGATACTTTATTGTCAGGATCTTTTAAAAAAGACAATGATGGTAATCGATACTCAAACAATTTTGTTTTAGAGCTTTCTTGCAAAGGCAAGTTTGTTTGTGTTTCCTCAATAAAATTTTCTTCTTCAACTTTAACCAAGCCGTCCGTTTCTAAACTGTCTATGTTCCGATCTTCAATGTTAGATGAGCGCGAAGTAACGATTGTTTTTAAAAAATAAATTGGTTTGCAAATAGTTGCTAAAATCGTTTTCCAATTAGAAAAAGAAAGTCCGAGACTTAAAATAAAAAAAACAGCACTTAAAACAAGTGATGCAAGAGCAATTATTTTGAATTGGTCTTTAAGCATACTTAGAAATTTTAAAACATAAGCCCCCAAAAATCCTCCGTTGCCATTATCTGGCAGCCAAAAATTTTGGTCATTATAAATTTTAAAGAATAAAGAGCCGAAAATTAAATAAAGGACAATAAATAAAAATTGGAACCAAGGACTCGCTGTTTTTTTTTCAAATCCTAATTTTCCACCCCAGGCTATAAAATTTGCACACAGGCCAAAAGCGACCAACCCGAAAGCCTGCAATACAAAATCAGAAAAATTAGCTCCGTATTTAATTAAGAGAGCTCTACCATCTGCGCTTTCTGGAAATATGATCGTCAGATTTCCAGGTGAGTAAGTTATAATGGAGTAAAATATGAATATACCAGTCGCCACAACAGCTAAACCCAATATTTCTACTACCCTTAATTTTATGAAATTTAAAATTTTTTCCATATTTAACGAATCATTTACTGTTGTTTTTTAACATTTTTTGTACAATTGATGAAAATTAATCGTGAAAACCTTGAATAAACAAAAGATAGCCATTTTGGGCTTTGGATTGACTGCAAAGGCGATAGCTATCGCCCTTTCCGATCTAAATGTATCGATTGATCTCGTCCAGGAGAAATCTTTTCCAGTCCAATCCAAATCAAACGTTACACTTTCTATTAGCGATGCCTCCCTTAAAATTCTTGAAAAAATTGGTGTTAAAAAGAAGAAATCTTTATTTTGGCCTATAAAAAAAATTGCACTTTTTGATAGTGGCGAAAATCAGTCTTTGCCAGACACGGAGTTTTGTAATTTTAATTATAAAAAGGATTTAAGCCACATCGTAAAAAAAATTATTTTAGAAAAAGAATTGTCAAAAAAATTAAAAAAAATTAAATTTATCAAAAATAAAATTATTTCCATTGAAAGTAATAATTTTTTAAAAAAAATAATTTTTCAAAATAAGAAACAAAAAGAATATAATTTAATCATTGCTACGGAATTTGGAAACCTGAAGCTATTATCAAATGAAAAAAAATATAATTGGGACTACACTGAAACTGCCTATACTTTTTTAATTCAACATAAAAAAACAGACAACCATTCAGCAAGACAATTTTTTTTGAAAGACGGTCCCCTAGCCTTTTTGCCAATCTCTAACACGGAAACTTCAGTGGTCTGGTCAGTTAAAAACAAATCTAATGCAGAAAAAATTATTTTAAATTTTGATGATAGGTTAAATCTTTTAAGAAAAATTTCGTCTAGTTTCTATGATGTTACCGGGTCCACAAAGCAGGTAGAAAAATTTCACCTTACCTTCGAATTCTTGAGGAAAACTGCGCTTTCGAGAGTATTATTCATGGGGGACATAACACACAAAATTCATCCTATTGCCGGACAAGGTTGGAATATGACTTTAAGAGATATTGATATTCTAGTTGAGTGCTTTAAGGAAAAATTAAACAAGGGTTACGACCTTGGTGACATGGGAATTCTTAAAGAATATGAAAGAGAAACTAAAGCCAGTAATTTATTATTCGCCATGTCCATTGATTTAATAAGAAAAGCATTCCAAGAACAGTCCCCTGTCATTTCGCAATTAAGAAAAAAAAGTTTTTCAATTATTTCTCAGCCAGCAGTTATGAAAAAGATTATCAATATTGCAGATAAAGGTTTGAGGTTTTGAGGTCATGACAATTTATGCGCTATCAACAGCACCAGGAGTTTCTGGAATTGCTATTATTAGATTGTCAGGAAACAATTCCGTCAAAATTGCTAAAGACATAATTCATAGCCCTGTCGATAAACCGAGAATGGCTTTGCTTAAAACATTTTATGATTCCAAAAAAGAAATTATCGATGAAGGTATTGTCATTTGGTATCCCAAGGGACAAAGTTACACCGGTGACGATCTTGTAGAGTTTCATGTGCATGGTAGCAAAGCAGTAATTAATAAATTTTTAAATGAACTTTCTTTACGTTTAGACTGCCAACTTGCAGAACCAGGTGAATTTACCAAGCAAGCCTTTCTAAATAATAAAATAAATTTGTACGAAGCTGAAAGTATAGCTGATCTTTTGAATGCAGAAACTGAAGGGCAGAGAGTTCAGGCGTTAAGATTAAAAAATAGCTCTCCTTTACTTATGAAATGGAGAGAAAGAATTTTAGATGTTATGAGCAAGTGTGAGGCAGCTATTGACTTCTCTGAAGAGGATCTTCCCCCAAGCATTCTGGATGGAAATGACCGAAAAATCAAAGAAGTCGGGGATGAAATTGATGCCATGCTAGATGATAGCAAAGTTGGTGAAATCATGCGCGTAGGCTTTAAAATAGCCATTTTTGGGCCTCCAAACTCTGGAAAATCGAGCTTTTTGAATCTATTAGCCAAAAGAAAAGCGGCTATTGTCTCTGAGATTAAGGGCACGACTAGAGACATCATTGAGGTTCAGCTTCAGATTAAAAATTTTCCTGTCATGCTTTCAGACACGGCAGGCATCCGAACAACTAAAAACAAAATAGAAAAAATTGGAATAAATTTAGCGCTGAAACAAATTAAAAATTCAAATTTAAATATTCTAATCTTAGACGGAACGATAAAAAAAATTTCTCTGGAAATAAGAAAATTAATTAATGAAAAAACTTTAGTCATAATTAACAAACAAGATAAAAAATCATTTATTGGAAGGTCAGTTGTTAAAGATTTAAAACAAAAAAATATTTTAGCAGTTCACGAAGTTTCAACTTTAACAAAATTTGGTTATAAAAATTTAATTGAGAATTTGGAAAATATTCTAAATGCATTGTATGAAAATCAATCTGACACCTTAATATCAAGGACAAGGCACAGAACGTTATTGGCCAAAACTTCAAAGCATTTAAAAAACTATCTTAAAATTTCACAATCTAAGGACATAGAAAAAGTGGCTGAAGAGCTAAGAATAGCCTCCAATTACCTAGGTGAAATAGTTGGGTTTATAGGGGTAGAAGAGATTTTGGGACGTATTTTCCAGGATTTTTGTGTAGGCAAATAGGGGTAAAATGCTGGTCTATAATTTTATTAGCTACTTGTAAATTAATCACCGAGATATACATTTCCGGCATGGAAAGTTTTGATGTCGTTGTAATCGGAGGAGGTCATGCAGGCTGCGAAGCTGCAGCGGCTTCTGCACGTATGGGCGTGAGTACCGCTTTGGTAACAACCAATAAAAATTCCGTTGGTGAGATGTCCTGCAATCCTGCAATTGGTGGATTAGGTAAAGGACATTTGGTTAGAGAAATAGATGCGTTTGATGGAGTGATGCCAAAAGTTTCTGATGCATCAGGAATACAATTTAAATTATTAAATGCGAGTAGAGGCCCAGCTGTGCGTGGACCAAGAACACAGTCGGATAGGGCATTGTACAAAAAATATATGCTAGAATCCTTAATAAGTCATTGTAATTTAAGTATTATTTATGATCCCGTAACATCCTTTGTTTTTGAAAAAGATCAAATTAAATCCATTATTCTAGCGTCAGGAAAAGAAATTAAATTTAAAAAAATTATTTTAACAACAGGAACTTTTTTAAATGGAGTCATCCACATTGGATCTCAAATGACTCCAGCAGGTAGATTTGGAGAAGCATCGACTTTGGGATTATCAGAGCAGTTGCAAAAATTTAATTTAAAATTTGGAAGATTAAAAACAGGAACCCCACCAAGACTTGATGCTCGCACAATTAATTTTGATGGTTTGGAGAAACAAGAAGCAGATGATAATCCCTTTTTCTTTTCGACGGATACTAAAAAAATAAATTCGAAACAAGTTTCTTGCAGCATCACTTACACGAATGATGAAGTTCATAAAATTATTGCTCGTAATATCAAAAAATCAGCAATGTATTCAGGGAACATAAAAAGTGTAGGACCAAGGTACTGTCCCTCGATAGAGGACAAAATTGTAAAGTTCGCTGATAAGCAAAGGCATCAGATATTTCTCGAACCAGAAGGTCTAAATGATTTTACGATTTATCCCAACGGAATATCCACATCGCTTCCAGAAGAGGTTCAGAAAGAAATATTGTTTAATATCAACGGCTTATCTAATGTTAAGATGATTAGGCCAGGATATGCAATAGAATATGATTATGTAGACCCGCGTGAGCTAAAGTCCACCCTAGAATTAAAAAAAGTACCCTCTCTTTACTTGGCAGGTCAAATTAATGGCACCACAGGATACGAGGAGGCTGCTGCTCAAGGTCTGATGGCAGGTCTCAATGCAGCTCTAGCAGCAAAAGGATTGGATCCTTTTGTTCTAGATAGATCGCAAGCCTATATAGGAGTTATGATAGATGATCTGATCACAAAAGGTGTAGCTGAACCATATAGAATGTTTACCTCTAGAGCAGAATATAGATTAACCCTTAGGGCAGACAATGCTGATTTAAGACTTTCTCCAATAGCAATAAAATTGGGATGTGTTAGCGAAGAAAGAATTGAAAAATTTAATGAGAAGTCCAATAAGATAGACAGCCTTAAAAAAATACTTTCTGGATTATCTTTAAGCCCAAATCAAGCTAAAAAGCATGAAATATCCATATCTATGGATGGCGTTAAGAGAAGCGGTATTGAGCTTATGGGTTACAAAAATGTTGATTACAATAAGCTAAAATCAATATTCAAAGACCTACCAGAAGCAGATGAGGATGTAATAAATCAAATTAAAATAGAAAATCATTACAAAGGTTATTACTCAAAACAAGATGCCGACATAAGAAAATTTAAGAAAGATGAGGGTTTAAAAATACCACTAAATATAGATTATGATAAAATAAGTGGCTTAACAGAAGAGGTTAAGAAGAAATTGACCTTAATTAAGCCAGAAACGTTTGGGCAGGCATTAAGAATAGAGGGGATAACCCCAGCAGCTATTAATCTTTTGCTAGCTCACACAAAAAGATATAAGTTTAGGCATTCAGCTTAAATGATTAAAAATAAATACCTAGACAGCATTGTTTCACGTGAAACATTAGACAAAATAAATAAATATTGTGCTTTTTTGATAGAATATAACAAAAATCTCAATTTAATATCAAAATCATCCGAGTCTATAATTATGAGCAGGCATATAGAAGATTCTGCGCAAATGTTAAAATATATAGACAGTAGCGATACAAGAATACTTGATATAGGCTCTGGAGCAGGATTTCCAGGGATAGTTATGGAATTGATTAAAAAAGATCTAAATATGAACTTCAAAATGGATATTGTAGAGAAGAGCCTAAAGAAATGCAGCTATCTAGAGGAGCTCTGCAATTATCTTAAAATAGATGTGGCAATACACAATCAAGATGTTGCAAAATTAAAAAAAAAATATTATAGCACTTTGGTTTGCAGAGCCTTTAAGCCTTTAGTTTCTTTTTTTGAAATTTTAGAGGAAAGCCGCATTAGTTTTAATAAAATAATACTTTTAAAAGGTGAAAGTTATCAAATTGAAATGGATCAAGCTTTGAAGCATTGGGTAATAAACTGTGATACACATGAAAGTGTAACCAACCCTGGTTCGAAAGTTTTGGTAATAAATAGTGTGGAAAGAATTTAAATAATGAACCATGTGGTCTCGGTCATAAACCAAAAAGGAGGGGTCGGAAAAACGACTTCAACGATAAACTTGAGCTGTGCTTTTGCAAACTCTGGTCAGAAAACTTTGATCATAGACCTGGACCCGCAGGGTAATGCATCTACAGGGGTGGGGGTTGAAAACGACCAAAGAGAAAATTCAGTTTATAAACTTTTGACAGAAGGAAATAATTGGCAACATTACGTGAAACAGACAAAAATAGAAAATTTAGATATTATCTGTGCAAATGTTGAACTGTCCGGCTTCGAGACCGAAGTTGCTGGAGATAAAGACAGAGCCTTTATTTTAAAGGGTATTTTGGAAGAAATAAGGTTAAAAAATCAATATAATCAAATACTTATTGACTGCCCACCATCTTTGAGCCTTCTTACAGTTATGGCGCTTGTTGCTTCAAATTCTGTAATTGTGCCTCTGCAAGCAGAATTTTTTGCTCTAGAAGGATTGACCCAACTATTAAAAACAATTGAAAGAATTAAATCAAGCTTAAACAAAAACCTTGAAGTCGAAGGAATTATTTTAACTATGTTTGATAAAAGAAACAAGCTTTGTTTGCAGGTTGAGAGTGAATCAAGAAAGTATTTTGGCGAACAAGTTTATAAAACTGTAATCCCACGTAATGTCAGAATTTCGGAAGCACCTTCTCATGGAGTGCCAGTCATAGTGTATGACAAACATTGCGCAGGATCTGTTGCTTATGAGAAACTAGCATTAGAAATTTTAGAAAAACAAAAAAAATTAAACTTTGCAGCATGATGAATTTTAAAGGAAAAGGTTTAGGAAAAGGTTTGGCATCATTGCTCGGAGAATCTAATGCAGGTGATACAAAAAAAATACAGCAGACTTTTAATACAGAAAATGTTTCGATTCACTTTTTAAAACCAAACAGATTTCAGCCTAGAAAAAATTTTGATAAACAGCAACTAGAAGACCTAGCCCTATCTATTAAGGCAAGAGGAATTATCCAACCCATTGTTGTTAGAAAATCAGATGAAAATACATTTGAAATAATTGCAGGAGAGAGAAGATGGAGGGCTGCTCAGTTAGCTCAGCTACACGAAGTGCCAATAGTTGTATTGAATGTGGACGACATGCTTGCCGCAGAGTTTGCTGTGCTAGAGAATATCCAGAGAGAGGGTTTGAATGCCTTAGAAGAAGCTAACGGTTTTGAATTGCTTATGAGTAAATTCAATTACACCCAAGATAAACTTTCTGAAATGATGGGTAAGAGCAGGGCTCATATTGCAAATACGTTGAGGCTAAAAAAGCTACCAAAGGAGATCCAAGATATGATTATTAGTGGGCTTCTAACACCAGGACATGCTAGAGCTTTAATTGATGTTATTGGTAACATCGAATTAGCCAAAACAGTCGCTAATAATAATCTATCAGTACGGCAAACGGAGTTTTTGGCTAAAAAAGCTAATGCTGCTAGCTCTTCAAAAAAAAATAGCAAGCCAACATTAGAAGATCCAAACATTGTTTCATTGGTAGAGAATTTGCAAAATAAAACAGGTATCTCTGTGGAACTTTTTCATAATAAAAGCAAAGGTGGGCGCATAATTTTCAAATATTCAAATCTTGCGCAACTAGACCAGCTAATTAAAGCTATTTTAGAGAAATACTAAGTTAGAAAAATCTATTTCCCAAGCAGGCCTTGCTTGATGTGGAGACAATAAATTGCTGCAGAATGGTGGTTGATATTTCATAGTTCTTTTTACAACTAGTTTCTGTTTCAAATATAATATCCATTAACCTATTTAGTTCTAGCTTGCTCCATCTCTTGAGCTGTTCTTTTACAATATTTTTTTCTTTCCAAAATATGGGTGGCTTGTAAGCATCAACTAATTGTCCGATGTTCATATTACTTGTATTTGATTCTAAAATTTCAATAAGCTTATTAACTTTGTACTTTAATGCAGAAAGTATTTCATTAAAGTTGATGCCTTGAGCATAGATATTGCCGAGTGTTTTATTTATGTTTTTTTTATCTCCTAATAGACAAAAATTAATAATTTCAAAATTATCACTTTCATTTGAAGAGTGAAAAATATCCTTCAATGTTTCCTCGCTAACCTCTAAAGATTTTTTGATTAATTGTATTTTATTAATGGCATCATTAATGTCTTGTCTGTTTAAAGAGTTAATCTCAAATATTGAATTTATAAATTCTCTTGAAACCATAACTTTATTGGCTTTTAATTTTTGAGCTAAGATGGCCTGCAATTGTTCCGGGGTGTCATTGTAACAAGCAATACAAGCAAAGTTGGCTGAGCTTTCAGCTAGAGCTCTTAGTTTAGATTTTTTAGTTAGTGTATTTGCTAAGAAAACTAGTCTTTTCTCATTATTTTTTGATGCATTTTCATTAAATATTTCTAAAATTTTTTCAGTAGATTTTGCAATAACGACAAGCTCTTGTTCACCGAATAAACTATCGGAATTGATGAGCTGATCAAAGACTTCTGGATTTTGGATTAAATACTCTTCCTGGTATCTTTTTATAGATAAGCTCAGATGATCTTTGGCTTCCAATACAATTTTTTCTTCTATTTCTGAAATAAGAGATAGATTTTCACCATAGAGGAGGACAAAATTTTTATTTACAAGATCTCTAAAGTTTAAACCAAAACTTTTAAATATCATGGAGTTTGTTTGGCAATCAGCTGCAATCTGAATTTAATTTTTTGAGTAAGAGTGCGTATAAGATTGTTTCTTTCTATTCTTCTGATCTCTTCATCAGAACTAAGATTATTACTCACAGATAGTCTCCTCGCAGCAGAGTTGCTATCGGTTAATAAATTACTCCCCTTACCATCAGACACATTAACGCCGATAACAATGCTCAAATCTTCTTCAGTATTAACCCCAGAAGAATTTTTGGCTGCTGAAGAAATATTTTCCGTAATTGAAATATTTAATATCAAGCCGTTCGGGCTATTTGTTTCTTTTATATCAAGGTAGCTCTTGACCAAATAAGAAAGATCATTCTTTCCAGTGTAATTAATTTTTTGGACATTTATTTTTGGTATGTCAAAATCTTTAAGCACAGGTGTGAAGCCACATCCAGCAAGCAGAACAAGGGTTAAAAAAAGGAAGATTTTTTTATTCATTTATAACAAAGTTAATTAGTTTATTTTTTATGTATATTTTTTTGATAATTTTTTTATTTTCTATAAGCTTTTTAACATTATCTAACTCCAAACTCATTTGGAATAGAGATTCCTCGGTCTCGCCTTCTTTAGCAAGCAAAACAGCCCTTTTTTTACCATTTATTTGAACTACAATGTTAAATTCACTCTGTTTTAAAAGCTCTTCCTTAAAAGAAGGCCATTTTTGAGTATGAAGATCTTTTTGTTTGGTGGTTTTTTCCCAAACTTCACAAGCTATGTGGGGTGTAAATGGATAGATCAAAATTAAAAACTGCTTTAGGATACTAGCGAACTCTTCTTTGTCGCAATTTCTATCATTCAAGATTTTATTTAGGCTATTTGTGAATTCGTAAAACTTCGCGACAGCAACATTAAAATGGAAATTTTCTATATTCAAAGTTATTTCTTTAATAAATTTATTAATTAATTTATCTAAACCAGCTTTTTCAATGACGGTTAATTTTTTTGGATCAGAGATGCTTTGTATTTTTTCTGACATGCTCCAAATTTTTTGAATAAATTTATAACAGCCAGCAATGCCTTCATCACTCCATTGTATATCTCTTTCTGGAGGGCTATCAGATAGCATAAACCACCTAACAGCATCGGCTCCATACATATTTATAACCGAATGAGGGTCGACAACATTCTTTTTGGACTTAGACATAGATTCAGAAGATCCAACTATTATTTTTTTATCTGTATTCTTTTCAAAAAAATTATTATCTTTCTCGGTAACATCTTCGGGGTATACCCACTGACCACCTTCAGTTTTGAAGGTTTTGTGGCACACCATTCCCTGCGTAAACAAACCTTGGAAAGGCTCTTTGATTTCGAATTTGGTGCCAAGACTCACTGCTCTTGAAAAAAAACGTGAGTACAATAAGTGTAAAATAGCATGTTCTACACCCCCAATATACTGGTCAACTGGCATCCAATATTTTGCATCATCTATATCATAACCTTTGTCCATGTTTTGGCTCGAGCAAAATCTTAAAAAGTACCAGGAAGAATCTACAAAAGTATCTAAGGTATCAGTCTCTCTAACTGCTTTCATTCCAGTTTCAGGACAGGTCGTAAACTTCCATGTAGGATGGTGTTCCAAAGGATTTCCTGGCTTATCAAAACTGATATCTTCAGGCAATTTAATCGGCAAATCTTTTGCAGGAACAGGAATAATTGCACCGTCTTCTCGATATAAAATTGGTATAGGACAACCCCAGTACCTTTGCCTGGAAATGCCCCAATCTCTCAAACGGAAAGTTGTTTTGACCTTTCCTTTATTTTCTTTTTCAAATATCTTTATAACAGCCTCTTTAGCCTCATCTACGCCTAACCCATTTAAAAAATCTGAATTAATCAAAGTTCCATTTTCAACATATGCTTCTTTGTCAATTGTAAAATCTTTTTCATTTATTTCGGGAGGAAGAATCACAGGTGTGACTTCTAAATTGTATTTTCTAGCAAAATCTAGATCTCTTTGGTCATGCGCCGGACATCCAAAGATTGTACCAGTTCCATAATCCATCAATACAAAGTTTGCAAAATATACGGGTAATTTTTTATTTTTAATTAATGGATGGTCAGCAAGATAATCGGTTTTAAACCCAAACTTGTCTGTCTTGGCAATTGCTTCATCAGTATTCCCAATTTTATAGCACTCTTCCTTAAAAGCCTTGAATTCATTGGTTTTCTCATACTCTTTGGCAATAGGGTGGTCAATCGCTAGGGCAATAAAAGATGCTCCAAACATGGTGTCGGGTCTTGTTGTAAAAATTGTAATTTTTTTATTTTCTTTAGAAGAGTTAAGATTGAATTCGACTTCGCATCCTTTAGATTTTCCAATCCAATTTTTTTGCATTAACTTAACTTTATCCGGCCAGTTTTTTAATGTGTCTAAAGATTCATTTAGATCGTCTGCAAATTCTGTAATTTTAAAAAACCACTGAGATAGTTTTTTTTGAACTACATCAGTACCCGATCTCCATCCTTTTCCATCAATAACTTGCTCATTGGCTAAAACAGTATTGTCAATGGGATCCCAATTTACCAGACTTTCTTTTTTATAAACTAAGCCTTTTTTATAAAGCTCTAAAAAAAAACTTTGTTGATGCTTGTAATAATTTTCATCACAAGTTGAAATTTCTCTTTCCCAATCAATAGAAAATCCCAATAATTTTAACTGAGATTTCATAGTTTTTATATTGCTATTCGTCCAATTTTTTGGGTGAAGTTTATTTTGAATAGCCGCATTTTCAGCGGGCATGCCAAAAGAATCCCAGCCCATTGGATGCAAAACATTAAAGCCATTTAATCTTTTAAAATTAGCAATAACATCTCCCAGCGTGTAATTTCTTACATGCCCCATATGAATTTTTCCCGAGGGATAAGGAAACATTTCTAGACAGTAAAATTTCTTTAATGACCGGTCTTCACTGGCTTTAAAAATTTTGTTTTTCTCCCAAAAATCGTGCCACTTTTTTTCAGCTACAGTATGATTAAATTTTTCTATTAACATTTTTTTACAATTAACTTATTACATTTGATCGTGCAATTAAATTAAGAAAACCCAAGCTTTTTTGACTTTGTCTTTTCTCCAAAAAGCTTTTTAAGGCAAAACCAGATACGTTTAATGAATGTATTTTTGCCAAATTGTTTTCACCAATGCCTCCTAGGGCATAAACCTCCAGCTTAGATTTAAAATATTGTTTTAGATTATTAAATCTAGAAAATCCTAGGGCATTTTTTTTCGTGTGTGAGTCCGTTGTGTATAGCGGGGATATAAAGACACCAGAGCAGCCTTGTAAAATTTTATTGTTTATTTCTGAATGGTTATGAGCAGAACCAATGACTTTAATTTTTTTTTGACAATTATTACCAAGGTACCTGAGCCGCTTGTTAAAACTTGGTATGTAAAGATTTGCTCCCATTTTATTTGCCAATTTCAGATCATTAGAAACAAAAAGATTATGGCCATATAGCTGTGAAAATTTTTTAATTTTAAAGGCTCTAGCCACATAGTTATTTTTAGAATAGTTTCTGTAAATAATTGATATGTTTTTTAATTTTTTTAGTATGGGAATATTGATACTGTTAAGCTCTTCTAAAAAAAAATAAATTTGTGTCTTTTTCATTATGAGCAACATAATACAAAATTTTATAAAAATAAGAGATGAATTAAGTCAAGCCAGTCTCAAGCCAACTATTATTGCAGTTAGCAAAACCTTTCCAATGGAACACATTAAGCCACTCATTGATCATGGACACCGAGTATTTGGAGAAAATAAGGTCCAAGAAGCAAAAAAAAAGTGGGCAGATATAAAAATTCAGACCAAAGACTTGGAGCTTCATTTAATAGGTGGTCTGCAGTCAAATAAGGCAAGGGAAGCGGTTGAGTTATTCGATTACATACATTCTGTAGACAGCATAAAGCTAGCGAATGAGCTTTCAAAAGCAGAAATAAAGTTTGGAGTAAAAAGAAAATATTTTATCCAAGTAAATGTTGGACAAGAAGAGCAGAAGTCGGGAGTTGCTCAAAATGATCTTTCTAGTTTATTGGATTTTTGTCTTAGTGAAAAAAAATTAGAAGTTGTGGGACTGATGTGTATTCCTCCTTTTGATTTAGACCCGACCCCATTTTTTAATTTGACCAAAAAACTTAACAATGACCTTGGCTTGGAAATGATGAGCATGGGCATGAGCAATGATTATCTGGATGCTGCCAAATTGGGAGCAACACATGTTAGGGTGGGGAGTAAAATTTTTGGCTCTAGAGCTAGCCAATAATTTTAATTTTTTCTTTAGCTTTCATTTTTCTTAAAAGATCTAAAAAACTTTTTTTATTTAAAGCGATACATCCTTGAGTAGGTTGGTAACCTGGTTTTGCTAAATGCATAAAAATAGCACTTCCTTTTCCCTTAACTATTTTGCGTGTGTTGTACTCGATGATTAAAATTAAATCATAAAGATGATCGTTTCTTTTCATCTTTTCTTTATGAGAAGATTTTTTTATAGATATTAACCTATTATAATTTTTCTTCCTTGGATTGTCTTCCCAGGCCATTTCATCAATAATTGTCGTGCAGACAAGCTTAGTCTTTAGGTTTTTAATTCTATCCGTTCTGATAAACAGTCTTTGGAGATTAAATGTGCCAATTGGAGTGCAACCATCACCTTCTTTTTTGAATCTAGTAAAGCCATTTTTGCCATAGGCACATTTATACCGTTTTTTTTTGTACCAAAGCTCGCCCTTATTATTTACTATGATCATAAAAATTTATAATTTCATTGTATGCAAAATTATTCAATAGTCACTGTTGGTTCCGATGTATTTTTTGAGTGCATAAGCGAACAAAAGATGGATTATAATATCAATCAATTAAAGAGTTTCAAGGAGGTAAACTCTCTTTTTAAAAACTACAATGTTCAAGACGGGTTTGTATTTTTATTTTTTTTAGACGATTTGGAAAAAATAAAAAGCAGTGAAGTTAAAAAAATTATGTTTCCTAAAATATTTTTCTCTTCTGATTCTAAAAATTTTCAAGATTTAAAAAAAGACAATTTGTTCAGTACCTTTCTGCAGCTGCCTATTAATTTTTTTGATTTAGAAAAAATCATTAAACTATCGATTTTAAAATTTAAGTTTCATTTTCAGACAAGAGTTGAAATGGGTCGGTATATTTTGGATAAAAATAAAAGAACATTATCTTTGGGTAGAAAAAATATTAAGTTAACTGAAAAAGAGCAGGACATTATTGTCTATTTATTTGGAAAAAAAGATGGAGCAGGCAAAAAAGATATTATGAAAGATATATGGTCTTACTCAGACCAGGTAGACACCCACACTTACGAAACTCACCTTTATAGATTACGTCAAAAGATTCATAGCAAGTTAAAGGATAAAAAATTTATTGAAATCAAGGATGGAAAATATTTTCTTAATCAGTAGGGAAGTATGAGAAAAAAAAATCCTATAGCCAAAGACTTGAGAACTTCTAAATACAAAATAAGAGTGGTAAAAGCAAAAAAAGGTAAGGGTAGTTTTAAAAGAAAGAAGATTTAATTTAATCGAGCACCAATTTTTTGGATTATTTTAGAAGCCATTTCGGTTCCTTTCCCCAAGCTTTCTTGAATAGACATGTTGTTAATGTGTCCATGCAGGAAACCAGCAGCAAATAAATCTCCTGCTCCTGTTAAGTCCACTAACTCAAGGTTTTTTTGGCTTTCACACTCAAAAACTTCATTTTTATTAATAGCCACACTTCCCTTGTCAGATCTGGTTATAACTAATAATTTTCCAAGATCTTTTCCAAATTCCAATACTTCATCAAATGAATTGGCCCCGATAAGATGCAAAATTTCTTGTTCATTGGCAAATGTGATGTCTAATTTATTTTTTACCAAATCTAAAAAACTATCCTTATGTCGTTCCACGCAAAATTTATCCGATAAGGACATAGCTGTTTTGTTAGCCATTTTAAATGCTTTTTCAAATGCAGATTTCGGCTCTCCTTCGTCCCACAAATAACCTTCTAAAAAAACAAGATCACTTTTTTTGATAGCTTCTTCATTTATATCTTGTTCATTAATTTTTCCAGCAATTCCAAGAAAGGTGCACATGGTTCTTTCCGAGTCTGGAGTAATTAAGATCAAGCAAGTTCCGGTAGGTGTATCTTCTTTTTTTTTGTTATAAAAATAAGTAACTTTTTCGTTAACTAAACTTTGTTCATATTTATTACCAAGTTCATCATCACTAACTTTCCCAATAAAAGAAACTTTATTTCCCAACTGAGACAACCCTACAATGCTGTTAGCAACCGAACCACCGGCTACGGTTTCTTCGATGGTTAAATTAGACAAAAGTTTTTTAAATTCAGTTTCGTCTACTAATTTCATGGTACTTTTGGTTAAGTCATTTTGTACTAAAAATTCGTCATTTACTTTGCAGATTACATCTACGATTGCATTTCCAATTCCAACAATTTTCATTTAATTCATTACTTTCTCTTTAAATTTGCAGTGTTTGATAATTACACATTCCTTACAATTTGGAGTTCTTGCTTTACAAGTATATCTTCCATGAAGCAAGAGTAGGTGGTGTGCTTCTTTTAAGTATTTTTTTGGAACCACCTTGTGCAAATTCTGCTCCACTTGGTCAGGACCTTTGCCCGGAGCAAGACCTGTACGGTTGCTTACTCTAAATATATGAGTATCAACAGCAATGGTAGGTTGACCAAAGCCCTCATTAAGTACGACATTAGCGGTTTTCCGCCCAACGCCTGGAAGGGAAAGTAATTTTTCAAAGTCATTGGGAACTTTACTACCATGCTTTTCTATAAGAATTTTGGAAAGTAGATAAACGCTTTTAGCCTTGTTTCTGAACAAGCCTATTCTGTTAATTAAGGTTTCTATATTTTTTTGACCCAATTTTACAAAATCTTCAGGCTTATTATATCTGGGATAGATGTCCTTAGTAACATTGTTCACGTTTACATCCGTACATTGAGCAGAAAGAACAACGGAAACCAATAGTGTAAATTTACTTCTATATTTTAAATCGCTTTTTGGATTTTTTATAATTTTGCTGAGTTCTTGGAATATCTTTTCGCCTTGAATATTCACTTATCTTATCTTTAAAACGTCATGCATATTATACAAGCCTGGTTTTTTATTTACTAACCACTTAGCTGCATTAATAGCGCCATCTGCAAATAGGTCTCTTGATTTTGCAATATGTTTTAACTCTATAATTTCTTTTTCAGTCTGGAAAATAACAGAGTGTGTTCCAGGAACTTTTCCTTGTCTTTTAATAAAAAAATTAATTTTACCAGATCTCCCCTTGCCTTTTTTATTTAAAAATATGTTTCCTTTTAACTGATCTAGAGATTTTTGCTTACCCTTAGCAACCGCATGTCCTAGCATAAGAGCTGTTCCTGACGGATAATCAACTTTCATTTTATGATGAACATCATGTATTTCCATTTGGTATTCTTTCAAAATCTTTTCCGATAAAATTCCAGACAAATATTGCATTAGATTTATTCCTAGGCTCATATTTCCAGACTGAAGAATGGCAATTTTTTTGGAGGCTTTGTTTATTTCCGCCTGCTGTTTTTTATTGAACCCAGTAGTTCCAATAATTACTTTCTTTTTTAACTTTATTGCTAGTTTTAAAATTTCAGAGGTACATGCTGGTCTAGTAAAATCAATAATGACATTTGAGTTTTTAAGAGAATCGATAGAGTTTTTTTGGTATTTAACACCGTTTTTCGTTAATGCTTTGTGCTCTGTAATGCTTGATAAATGTAGCTGCTTGTCTTTAATAGTTTTTTTTATGAGCAGAGAACCCATGCGACCTAAGCCGCCACTAACTGTAATATTAATTTTTTTCATTAACTTAAATTACCCCAAAAACTTTTTGCCTTTTTAAAGAAAGATTCATTTTCCGGATTGTTTTTAGAGTCTTCTAATTCTTTAAATTTTTCAAGCAGTATTTTTTGATCTTTGTTTAGATTTATAGGCACCTCAACTTTTATTTGTAAGTATAAATCACCAAAACCATCTCCCCTTAGAAGGGGCATTCCTTTGTCTTTGAGTCTTAATTGTTTCCCCGTCTGTGTTCCTGAAGGAATTTTTACTTTTGATCTAGAACCATCAATGGTTGGAATTTCGATAGCTGTTCCCAAGGCAGCATCAGCCATAGACACCGGTAATTCAAAGTATAAATTTTCTTCTTCTCTTTTGAAAATAGGATGTTTTTTTAAAGATATATAGACATACAAATCACCTTGAGTTCCGCCTCTAGGCCCAGCCTCACCTTTGCCAGCTAAACGCATTTGTGTTCCATCATCAACTCCTTTTGGAATTTGAATAGATAGTGTTTTGTTAATTCTATTGGTCCCAGAACCTCTGCAGACTTTGCATGGGTTCGAAATACTTTTCCCTTCACCTCCACAATCTGGACACGTTTGTTGTACGGTAAAAAATCCTTGTTGAGCTCTTACCTGACCATGACCGCCGCACGTATCGCAAGTAGTAGATTTAGAACCTGCTGCAGCACCACTTCCAGAGCACCCAGAACACTTTTCAGATGTTGGCACATCAAAATTTTGCTTTTTTCCCTGGTAAGCTTCTTCTAGGGTTACTTCGATATTAATTTTTAAATCAGAGCCTCTTTTGGATCTAGAGGATGGCCTTCTTCTGCCACCGCCCGCAAAATCACCAAAAAAATCATCAAAAATATTTGAGAAAGATCCAGAATCAAAGCCTCCAAAATCACCAAAACCTCCTCCACCACCGCCTCCATTTTCAAAAGCGGCATGACCAAATTGATCATAGTTTTTTTTTTTTTGAGAGTCAGATAATACCTGGTAAGCTTCAGAGGCTTCTTTGAACTTTACTTCAGAAGCTGCATCTCCCGGATTTTTATCCGGATGGTGTTTCATTGCTAATTTTCTGTAAGAAGATTTGATTTCTTCTTTAGAAGCATTTTTTCCAACGCCTAATATTTGGTAATAGTCAGCTTTAGCCATGCTTCTATTGAACGCCTATTTATAAATTAAGTATTATCTTTTTTGTCTTTATTTACTTCTTCAAATTCTGCATCAACCACATCTTCTTTTTTCCCATTATCAGATGCTTTATCTTCACCAGCTTCTCCAGCAGAGTCTGCTTGTTGACTCTTGTAGATTGCTTCTCCCATCTTCATAGAAGACTGCATAAGAGTTTGTGTTTTTGTTTTTATATCTTCTACATTATCTGCCTTGATAGCTTCTTTTAAAAATTCAAGATCAGCTTCAATTGTTTTTTTGTCTTCTGCTGGAACTTTATCTCCATGCTCTTTTAAACTCTGCTCTGTAGAAGCAACTAAGCTGTCAGCACTATTTTTAGCATCGATCTCTTCTCTTTTCTTTTTATCGGCTTCTTTATTTACTTCAGCGTCTTTAACCATTCTATCAATCTCTTCATCCGTAAGACCTCCAGAAGCTTGAATTTGGATTTTTTGTTCTTTACCAGTTCCTTTGTCTTTCGCAGAAACATTGACGATACCATTGGCATCAATATCAAAAGTTACTTCAATTTGAGGAATACCTCTTGGAGCAGGAGCAATTCCTGTTAGTTCAAAATTACCAAGAGATTTGTTGTCCGCTGCCATTTCTCTCTCTCCCTGAACTACTCTAATCGATACGGCAGGTTGATTGTTTTCAGCAGTTGAAAACACTTGGCTTTTTTTGGTTGGTATTGTTGTATTTTTTTCAATAAGTTTAGTTGCAACTCCGCCCAAAGTTTCGATACCCAAAGATAGTGGAGTTACATCTAATAACAATACATCTTTAACATCACCCTGCAATACCCCAGCCTGAATAGCGGCACCCATTGCAACTACTTCATCCGGGTTTACACTTTTGTTTGGTTCTTTTCCAAAAAAGTTTTTAACAGTTTCCACAACTTTTGGCATTCTTGTCATTCCACCAACAAGAATTACCTCGCCAATTTCTCCAGCACTTAAACCAGCGTCTTTCAACGCTGTTTTGCAAGGTGCAATAGTTCTTTCGATTAATTCCGCAACAATTGATTCCAACTTAGATCTTGATAATTTTATATTCAAGTGTTTTGGACCAGTTTTGTCAGCAGTAATAAACGGTAAATTAATTTCAGTTTGTGTAGCAGAAGACAATTCTATTTTTGCTTTTTCTGCAGCTTCTCTTAATCTTTGCAAAGCTAGCTTGTCTTGTTTTAAATCAATAGCGTTATCTTTTTTAAATTCAGCAGCAAGATAATCAACAATATGTGCATCAAAATCTTCGCCACCTAATGTAGTATCTCCATTAGTTGATTTAACTTCAAACACTCCATCTCCTAATTCCAAGATAGATACGTCAAAAGTTCCTCCACCCAAATCATATACGGCAACTGTTTTTGCATCTTTTTTATCTAAGCCATACGCTAATGCAGCAGCAGTTGGTTCGTTAATAATTCTTTTTACATCCAGGCCAGCAATTTTTCCCGCATCTTTGGTTGCTTGTCTTTGGGAGTCATTAAAATATGCAGGAACTGTGATTACTGCTTCTGTTACTTCAGAGCCTAAATATTTTTCAGCAGTCTCTTTCATTTTTTGCAACACAAAAGCAGAAATTTGACTTGGTGAATATTTTTCTCCCCTAGATTCAAGCCATGCATCGCCGTTGTCGGCTTTAATAATTTTGTAAGGAAGTCCTTTGATATCTTTTTTTACTGCATCCCCGTCAAATTTTCTTCCAATTAATCTTTTAACTGCAAAGAAAGTATTTTCGGCATTAGTAACACCTTGTCGTTTTGCAGACATTCCAACTAATTTTTCTCCACTTTCTGTAAAAGCAACTACTGACGGAGTAGTTCTTGCGCCTTCTAAATTTTCTAATACTTTTGGCGTTGCACCATCCATAACGGCAACACATGAATTCGTTGTTCCTAAATCTATTCCTATAATTTTTGACATAATTTTTATTCCTTTTTTAGTAGTCTTGGTTCTTAATTGTGTATTGGATATGGGGGGTGTTTTGGGGATTACAACCTCTAAAGCAAATATTTTTTTTTAGTCTTTTTTGCCTGATTTAGCTATGTTTACGAGGGATGGCCTCAAAAGCCTATCATGCAATAGATAACCTTTTTGGATTTCTTCTACCACGGTCCCGTGTTCTTTTCTACTTTCAACTTCACTTAGCGCTTGATGAAAATTGGGGTCAAATTTTTTATTTAAACAATCTACATAGGTAATATTGTTTTTTTCTAAGGTGATCAAAAGCTCTTTTTCAATTAGCTCTATGCCGTTTTTTATATCAACGAATTCTTTATCTTTATCTTTAAATTTTTCGTTATTTTTAAAAATAGAAAAGGCTCTATCCAGATTGTCCGTTAAGCTTAAAATTCCAGACGCAAAGTTAAAAGAGCCGTATTTTAGAATGTCTTCTTTTTCTTTCTCGTGATTTTTTCTTAAGTTTTGATTTTCAGCAAGAAGTCGTAAAATTTTATCATTAAGTTCCGATATGGTTTTTTCTAATTTTTCTTGAGGATCTTCAAGGGTCTGCTGACCTAGTTCATTAGAAGTTTCGGCATTTTCTGCTGCAGTCTCAGACTTTTCTTCGCCTTCTATTTCTTTATTAAAATCAGGATTTTCTATTTTTTCTTCTGTATTCATTTTTTTTTATAATTTATAATGCAAGCATATATAGTAACTAATTATTAAATTCCAAGGCTAAATTATGAGAAATAATAGAAAAAATTTAGAACTACGAAATATGGAAATCATCACGGATTATATAAAAAATGCGGATGCATCGTGTCTAATTAAATCTGGTGACACACATGTAGTTTGCACAGCATCTATCGAAGATAAGGTTCCTAGATGGCTCAAGGGGTCGGGCAAAGGTTGGGTCACAGCCGAATATGGAATGCTCCCCAGATCTACTCATGAAAGAATGAGAAGAGAGGCGTCCGTGGGAAAAATTGGCGGTAGAACCTCAGAAATTCAAAGATTAATAGGCAGATCATTAAGAGCTACAATTGACACTCAGTTATTGGGTGAGTATTTGATTACAATTGACTGCGATGTTTTGCAAGCAGATGGCGGAACTAGAACTGCTTCGATAACCGGTGGCTTTGTGGCTTTAAAAAAATGCATAGATTTAATGATCAAGCGAAAACAAATTAACCACAATCCCATTAAAGGCTACGTTGCCGCAATTAGCTGCGGTATTGTTGATGGAGAAATTTTAATGGACCTTGATTACCAAGAAGATAGCAAGGCAGATATAGATTCCAATTATGTCATGAATGATAAAAATGAAATAATAGAGTTGCAATTAACTGGTGAAAAAACAACCTGTAGCGAAACTCAGTTTTTAGAAATGCTTCAGTATTCTAAAAAATCTATAGGGGATATTATCGCACTACAAAAAAAAGTTTTAAGTGCATAAATTAAAAGAATTAAAAAAAATAAATTCTATTCTTATAGCTACCAACAATCCTGGAAAATTTAAAGAAATTAAAGATTTATTACCAAAAAAAATAAAATGTTTTAAGCCCAAAGATTTTGATTTAAAGGAACCAAAAGAAACAGCAAAAACATTCAAGGACAACGCCAGAATTAAATCTTTATATTGCGTAAAAAAAACAGGCCTAATGTCAATATCTGATGACTCTGGACTTGAAGTAGAAAGTTTAAATAAGCAGCCTGGAATTTATTCTGCAAGATGGGCAGGAAAAAAGAAAGATTTCAGTTTTGCCATGGAGAAGGTAAGAAAACTTCTTCTTAAAAAAAAATTATTAAAATCTAAAGCCAATTTTACGTGCTGTATCTCTATAGGATTTCCTTCAGGAAAGACTTTTGAATTCGAGAGTAAAGTTTTTGGACAAGTTAGTTTTCCTGCAAAAGGCACAAAAGGATTTGGCTATGACGCTATTTTTACGGCAAGAGGAGAGGATAAAACTTTTGGACAACTGCAACCTAAGTATAAAAATCAAATCTCACACCGATACAAGGCTTTTAAAAAAATAAAAAAATATTTTAACTTTAATTAATTTTTACAAACTCATTATTTTTGACTTGATAAAGATCTAATTTTCTTTCTGCAAAATTTAACTTGTTGATTTTAAAGACACCACTTTTGCCACGAAATTCTTTTCCAACAAAATCTTCAGTTACAAATAAATTGTCTTTTTTTTCATACCAAGTAGACGCTAATAGCGGAATGATATCGTAAGCTAAAATTTCAATATTGGAAATTTCAATATTATAATTTTCTTTAAATTTTTTGTTTAGCTCTTGAAAACTTGCATAATTAATAGAAGGAAAAATAATATTTTGTAGTGACGGCTCTATTAAAATTTTTTTATTAAACCACTGGTTTAGAGTAATAAACGTAGCATCTTTATAATTAACATCGTAATAATCAAAAAAAGAAACAACACTTATTAAGTCATCGTCAAAAGCAGGAACTATTACTTGCTGGTAGTTTACACCGCCTAACGTGTCTGTTTTTTCGAGAATTTTTGCTCTTTCTAAATCCTTATTGTTTTCTGATTTCTTTAGCTCAGCAACCAGTTCAAGTAATTTTTTGTGTCTATAATAGTAGGATGTTGCAGACTTTGCTTTTGTATCAATCTCCTTAAAATCTGAATATTGATATTTTGCTTTAAGCGGCACTTTTAACTCTTCAATCTTTTTTAAAACATTTTGTGAAAATTTCGTATCATTGCCGAAAAAAATTTTTGATGTGTTTTTTTGATTAAGAACAGATTGCAAAGCCAAAATCTGGCTATCGATATTTAGACCAAAGGAAATAACATTCCCGGGCAGATCTATGTTATTATTGCTTAAGGATATAAAAATATATTTTGAAAATCCCTCTTCATTCGAGATGGATAATAAATTTTTCATGAAAACAGGTCCCAAAACAATATCCACTTTTTGGGTTTGAAGTTCTTTAAAGGCAAATCTAGTGCCTGTCTCCGTGCTTTGGTTATCAAATGGAATTAGAGTAACATTAACATTGGAAAGCTCGAATATAGTGAGCTCAAAAGTTTTTAATATTTTATTTCCTATTTCTTTATAGTCCCCGGATAGAGGTAGGATGGCTCCAATTCTCAAGGATTGATTCTTGCTCTCTGCTACAAGTGTTAAATTAAGCAAAAGAAAAGAAAGTAAAAAAAATTTAATAGAAAATTTTTTCATAAAATTATGTTAATGATATAGATGAATATATGTCGGAAAACAGAAAAAACAATCTACTTGACCCCGCTCTTTATGTTGTTTCCACCCCTATAGGCAATTTATCAGACATAACCCTGCGGGCACTGGAGGTTCTTAAGCAATCAGATTATATTCTATGTGAAGATACTAGGCATTCTTTAAAGCTCCTAAATTTTTACAATATCAAAAAAAAACTAATTTCATTCCACAAGTTTAACGAAATGAAAAATATCAAAGAAATTTTTGATGACATTGATAATGGTAAAATTATATCTCTAATATCTGATGCAGGAACTCCACTAATATCTGACCCAGGAGAGTTTTTGATAAAATCTGCGCGTGAGCAGAAAGTTAAGGTTATTCCAATCCCTGGACCGTCTGCAGTGACAGCAGCTATATCCGTATCTGGATTTGATACAAAATTTTTCTTTTTTGGATTTTTGTCCAAAAAAAATAATGAACGAACCCAAGAGCTAGAAAGTCTATCAAAAATTGCTAATACGATAGTTCTATATTTGCCAGCACGGGATCTAAAAAAAAGTTTAAAAGAATTTCAACCACATTTTGCAGACAGACAAATACTCATTGCAAGAGAAATTACAAAAATACACGAGACCTACTTATCTGGTAGCATACCTGAATTATTGAAAAGTATTAGCAGCAATGATTTAAAAGGAGAAATAACTCTTGTGATTAGTAGCAAATCAGTAGATCTTAAAATTACCAACAATGTAGATCTTGTTAATGAAATAAAACTTTTGCTTAATAAAATGTCATCAAAAGATATAGCGGAGTACCTTGCGGAAAAATTAAAAATGAGTAAAAAAATTATTTACCAAAATATATTAGAAATAAATAAATGAAAAAAATAGTTATTGTTATTTTCTCATTTTTAATTCTTACTGGTTGCGTAGGGGTTGGTTCAGAAGGAGTTCTGGGAACGGGAGTTAGCATATATTTAGATCCAAGATCTTTAGGCACGCAAATAGACGACTCCATTATGCAAAAATCATTGCTAATCAGAATTACCAAGACAGATAAAAAATATATTTTAGATGTTTCTCCCAAGGTAGTTGATGGACATATTTTCCTTACAGGCGTAGTAGAAAAAGTAGATGAGAAAATTTTAATGACAAAACTTGCATGGAAAACAGAAGGAGCAAGGTCTGTTAAAAATAATATTGAAGTAAAAGATAAATTTTCATTAAAAAACTATTCCCAAGACGTATTAATTTCATCACAAATGAAAGTTGCGTTGTTTGCAAATAAAAAAATCAGCATGCCCAATTACCAGGTGAATACAGTAAACCAAGTTATTTTTATATTTGGAATTGCAGCAAACGAAGCTGAACGCAGAGAAATTATGAATGAGGCATCTCTAATTAAAGATGTTAAAAGCGTTGATGCCACTATTTTTTTAGTGGATGATTTGTCTAAAAATAAAAAATAAATTTAATATTTAATTGTTTCCGCGGAATAAGCAGCGATAGAAGCTAAATTTAAAATTTCGTAACTCGTAGATCTCAAGGGAGCCACTTCAATTGGTTGTCCCAATCCTATTAGCATCGGACCAATCACTTTTCCCCTGCTTAATTCTTTTAACAGTTTGATAGATATTGCTGCAGCGTGAATAGAGGGCATAATTAAAATATTTGCATTTCCAACTACCTCAGAAAAAGAATAGGTAGACTGATATTTTTTATTTAAAGCAACATCGGGCTGCATCTCACCATCAAATATAAAATCAACTTTCTTTTGTTTTAAAATTTCGACTGCTTTTGCAACTCTTTTGGTTCGATCCGTCTCAGGTTGGCCAAATGTAGAATGCGATAAGAAAGCAACTTTTGGATCCAATCCTAACATCCGAGCTACTCTCGCAGAGGATATGGCCATTTTTGCCAATTCTTCAGAGTCTGGGTATTCAATTACATTGGTATCGGAAATAATAATTGTTTTCCCTTGTTGAACAAAAACACACAAGCCAAACACAAGCTCATTTTCTCTTGAACCTACAGAGTGCATTAATTTTTCAACAGTTGCTGCATAGTGTCTTGTGTTCCCAGTAACCATGGCGTCGGCATGACCACATGAAACCATGCAAGATCCCCATGTTGCCCTGTCTGTTTTTACAAGCTTATTACAGTCTGCTTCTAGAACGCCTTTGCGTTGAAGCTTGTTGTATAAAAACTTAACATATTCTTCGCTCTTTTCTTTATCCGCAGAGTTTGAAACTTCCATATTATAGTTTTCATCTAATCCTATTTGTTTAAAAGTTTCTTTTAATTTTTCTTTATTCGCAATTAGTATTGGCTCACCTAAGCCACTATTTTTAAAAGCAACTGCCGCTTTCAATGTTTCGGGATCTTCACCTTCGGCGAATATAACTCTTTTTTTCTTCCCTTTAATTGCAGAGTTGATTGCTCTCATAAAATTCATGGACTGGTCTAATCTGGAAGCTAACTCATTTTCGTACTTTTCAAAATCTTTGATTGGTTTTCTCGCTACACCACTATCCATCGCAGCTTTTGCAACGGCCATTGGTATTACAGTAATTAATCTCGGGTCAAAAGTTGATGGAATAATATAATCTCTTCCATATACTGGTCTTTCCCCACCGTAAGCAGCAACAACTTCATCAGGAACATTATCCCTAGCAAGTTTTGCAATTGCATTGGCTGCAGCAACTTTCATTTCTTCATTAATTTCTTTCGCCCTAACATCTAGCGCACCCCTAAAAATATAGGGAAAGCCAATTAAATTATTTACTTGATTAGGATAGTCTGATCTTCCCGTTGCAATAATAGCATCGTCTCTTACTTCTTTTACCAGTTCTGGTCTGATCTCAGGATCAGGATTTGCACAAGCAAAAATAATTGGATTTTTTGCCATAGACTTCACCATTTCTTTAGTAAGAACATCTTTTGCGGACAACCCAAGGAAAACATCTGCACCACTCATTGCATCGGCCAATGTTCTATTTTTTGTTTCAATGGCATGTTTAGATTTCCATTGGTCCATTCCTTCAGTTCTTCCTCTATAAATAACTCCTTTACGATCAACCATCGTAATATTGTCATTGGGCACACCGCTGTTTTTAAATAATTCTGTACAAGCAATCGCAGAAGCTCCTGCACCGTTTACAACAATTTTGACGTCCTTCATTGATTTGCCAGAAATATCTAGAGCATTAATTAGTCCAGCTGTTGTGATGATGGCTGTACCATGTTGGTCATCATGAAAAATTGGAATATCAACTAATTCTTTTAATTTTTGCTCTATAATAAAACAGTCTGGAGCAGCAATATCTTCAAGATTAATCCCACCAAAAGTAACTGCAATTTTGGACACAACGTTAATAATTTCATCCGCATCTTTAGAATCTATTTCAATGTCAATAGAATCAATATCCGCAAATCTTTTAAATAAAACAGATTTACCTTCCATCACTGGTTTCGATGCAAGTGCACCCAAATCTCCCAGACCTAAGATTGCAGTTCCATTGCTAATAACTGCAACTAAATTTCCTTTGCTTGTGTAGTCGTAAGCTGTTTCTGGATTTTTCCCTATTTCAATGCACGGAACAGCAACACCCGGAGAATAAGCTAAGGCTAAATCTCTTTGAGTTGATAAATTTTTAGAGGATATTATCTCTATTTTCCCAGGTTTCCCCTCAATGTGGAAATCTAAAGCTTCTTTGTCAGTATATTTTTGAATTAAGTTCTTATTCGTCATTTATTTTTTTGGTTCACGAAAATGTCAATTTTTATTTGTAGGAGGGAATTTAGAACATTAAGATTGTAAAACAATATAAATATTAGAAATATTATGAATATTTTGTCATCCGTTAGCTCGTTTGGATTCTTAACTCTTGTCAGCAGAATTCTTGGCTATTTTCGGGATATTTTGATCGCAATCTTTCTGGGGACAAGTTTTTTAGCTGACGCTTTTTTTGTTGCTTTCAGATTACCCAATACATTTCGAAGATTGTTTGCCGAGGGATCTTTTAACTCTGCATTTGTGCCTCAATACGCAAAGTTAGATGCCCAGAAAAAATCTTTTGATTTTGCCAATTCGGTTTTTAATTTGCTAACTTTTATTCTTTTGATTTTAATTTGTGTTGCAGAAATTTTCATGGGAGGAGTTATTTATATTATTTCCCCAGGCTTTACCGACAATTTAGAAAAATATAATCTTGCAGTGTCTTTAAGCAGAATAGTTTTCCCCTTTTTGCTGTTTGTATCGTTATCTTCTTTTTACTCTGCCATTTTAAATACTAAAGGAAAATTTGCTGTACCCGCAGCCGCACCCATTATTCTTAATTTGCTCCTTATAGGCTCTATCTTTTATGCAAATTTTTTTGATAAAAATCTTGTGGTTTATATGGCATGGTCAGTGACCATTGCTGGGTTGTTACAGTTGATAATGTTATTTTTTTATACAAAAAAATATTTTAAGCCTAGTATGAGATTCAATTTAACAATCTCTCCAGAAGTTAAATTTTTTTTTAAAAGATTATTACCAAGCATTTTTTCATCCGGAGTTATGCAAATTAATATTTTAGTAGGAACAATTATTGCGTCATTTCAAGCTAGCGCTGTCTCATATTTATACTATGCAGACAGAATCTACCAACTGCCATTGGCGATAACCGGTATTGCAATTGGAACAGTTATACTGCCAACTTTATCAAAAGAAATTTTCCAAAACAAAGACGGAAGAAGTTTTTTTTTACAAAACAGATCCATAGAACTCTCTCTGTTTTTGTCAGCACCTGCTACCATAGGAATTGTTATGGCGACAGAGCCAATTATTTCAACTCTTTTTGGTTATGGTTCTTTTGATGAGCAGAGCGTTATACAGACCTCAAAAGCTTTATTTGTTTTCGGGTTTGGTCTCCCAGCTTTTTCTTTGCTAAAAATTTATTCTAGTTTTTATTTTGCAAGAGGAGATACAAAATTTCCATTTTATGTTTCCGTAACAACTGTTTTTTTAAATGTTGCAATAAGCTTGCTTCTTTTCTCATACTTAGGATTTGTGTCTATTGCCCTAGGAACAACGGTTTCTTGTTGGTGTGGTGCTTTTATTTATCAGTTTTTTTTATCAAAAAACAATTTACACAAATTCGATACAACTTTTAAAATAAGAATGGGTAAGATTTTTTTGTGTTCGCTGATTATGAGCGTTAGCCTCTACTTTTTGCTATCCGAATTTCAATTCACTTTTAATAGCAGTTCTTTTAGCAAGATATTCTATTTGCTTATAATCGTAGGAAGCTCATCAGCAATCTACTTTCTGCTTTCAATATTGTTTAAATCTTTTAGTATTGCTGACTTTAAAGTGAAAACTTATGAATCAAAATAAAAGAATATTATCTGGCATCCAGCCAACAGGAAATCTTCATCTAGGAAACTATTTGGGAGCTATCAATAATTTTGTGCTCTTGCAAAAAGACTTTGAGTGTTTTTTTATGTTAGCCGATATGCATGCTATTACAGTTAATCACGATCCTGAAATTCTTAAAGAAAATATATTAGATACAGCAGCAGCTTTCCTGGCTTCCGGAATTGATGCAAAAAATAATACTATTTTTATTCAATCTGCTGTGGGAGCTCATGCAGAGCTTGCCTGGATTTTTAATTGTATAGCTAGAATCGGTTGGCTTAATAGGATGACTCAATTTAAAGAAAAGGCTGGAAGTAATAAAGAAAAAGCAAGCATAGGACTTTACACTTATCCAGTACTAATGGCTGCGGACATACTTTTATATAAAGCGACCCACGTTCCTGTGGGAGAGGATCAAAAACAGCATCTTGAGTTATGCAGAGACATTGCCATTAAATTTAATAATGATTTTAATAAAAAAGATTTTTTTACAACGCCAGAGCCTATTATACCTGAGGATATTTCTAGAGTAATGAGCTTACGTAATGGAACTCAAAAAATGAGTAAGTCCGAAGAATCTGATTTATCGAGAATTAATTTAAATGATGATGCAGATTTAATTATAAAGAAAATTCAAAAGGCAAAAACCGATAGCGAGCCAATTAGTCAAAACATAATTACAGGCAGAGATAGACCGGAGGCAAGAAATCTAGTTAATATTTTTTCCGCCTTGAACAACAAGAAAGCAAAAGAAGTAGTAGAGCAGTGGGAAGGAAAAGTATTTTCTGATTTTAAAAAAGAACTAAGCTCATTGTTGGTTGAAAAAATTTGTCCTATAGGAAAAGAAATTCAAAAACTAAAATTGAACAAGGATTTTTTGCAAAAAGTGTTAGAAGACGGGAAAAACAAGGCAAATGTAGTTGCAAATAAAAATTTAAAAGAGATCAAGGAGATAGTAGGATTGTCAAAATGAAAAAAAAGTTTTTAGTAGTAATTGATGAAAGCAAAGAGTTGGAAAATGCTATTTATTTTGCAGCGAATAGAGCAATCCATACAGACGGAGAACTGTCTTTGCTGTACATAGTGGATCCAGCAATCAATGCGCAATGGGCTAGAATTGAAAATCTTATAGAACAAGAAGCAACAAGCGAGGCTAAAAAACTTTGTAGGTTGTGGTCTCAAAAAATTAAATCAAGGTTTAATATTGAAACTGAAATCATTATTAAAATAGGAGATCGTGCTGATGAGCTGTTAAAACTGATTAAAGAAGATCAGGCTATCCGTTTCTTGGTGTTAGCTTCAACGCCAAATAGCGAAGATCCAGGTCCATTAATTAAGGCTTTAACTGGTAAAAGAATTAAGGATTTAGCCATACCTATTGTTATTGTTCCAGGGTCATTAGAGGAAAAAGATATTGATTTAATTGCCTAATTAGGAAGTTTCAATTAGATTTTAATTAGGTTAAAATGAAAGAATCTTAACCATTTAATTATATGATTACCATAACCGACACACCCAATCCAGAGTCAAAAAAATTTCTATTTGATTTTGATATAGTTGCATCTGGGTCAAAAGAAATCAAATCTATCAAAGAATGTTCTGATATTAAATTTGCAGAAAAAATATTTGCTCTTGGTCTGTCTGAGTTGATTTATATAGACACTAATTTTGTGACTATAAAGAAAACTGCCGGAAAAAATTGGGATGAAATAAAACAGGATATTTTAAACATTCTTCTTGAGGAGATTAATGCAGATTTTAAACCTCTTGCTTTTGCCAAGACCACTGATTTTAAAGATGAAATTTCCAAAAGAATAGAAGAGGTGCTGCATGACAAAATCAGACCTGCAGTTGCTATGGATGGCGGAGACATACAGTTAAAATCCTATAAAGACGGAGTAGCAGAAGTGATGTTAAAAGGTAGCTGTGCAGGATGCCCAAGTTCTGTTGTGACCCTCAAACAAGGTGTCGAGCGGATGATTAAACATTACGTTCCAGAAGTTCATTCGGTAACAGCTGTAAATTTAGAATAGATATTTAATGGTTTCCGAAGAATTAAACAACATTAAAAAAAATTATACCAATTTTTTAGATTCTATTTCTATAGCCAAAAAAACCTTTGGAGTAAATTTTATAAAATTTATTAAATATATCGATATTTTTTATAAATTTAATAATTACGTTATAGGAAAATCACCAATAAAATTAGATAACCACTTAGCTAAGCATTACAATCTTTCATATGCAAAAGGTAGTGTGATTACTCTTTTTATTTTTGCTATGCTTTTTCGACCTGGATTTGAAAATACACAATTTGCAAAAACAAATGCTGATAAGAATTTAATTATAAATAGCTATACAAAAGAAGATGTTATGGCCATTGATGAAAATTTATTGGGTTCAGGCAAAAGATTGGAAAGCACAAAACTAGCAGAAAGGTCTTCGGAGTTCACTGACCGCCAGATGTTAGGTTTCGGAAACAATATTGATGCCCGTACAGTGATCAGTTTGTTTGAAGAAGAAGACTATAATTTAAAAGACATAAGAGATGGTAAGGCTGTGGAACCTATTTTTTTATCTAAGCTTCCATCTGGCATGGCCCAAATTGACAGCATAGCAGATAGAAAAAAACTTTTTATTAAAGTTATTCTTCCTTTAATTATTTACGAAAACAACAGAATTTTAGAAGATAGAGGTCGTTTAAATCAGAATTTGCGAGAGAAAAATTTAAATCAAGAAGAAGTTGATTGGTTAAATAAAAAATTTACTGAATATAAAGTGAAAAATAATGACATGGCAGAGCTTGCATTAAAAATGGATATTATCCCACCCTCCCTTGCTTTGGCACAAGCAGCTTATGAGAGTGGTTGGGGGACATCAAGATTTGCTATGGAGGGTAATTCTTTGTTTGGAGCAAGGACTTGGAAAAAAGGCAGGGGAATAGTCCCAACTGAAAGAAGAGAGGAAGAGAGTTTTGAAGTTAGAAGTTTTACGATTATTAGAGCATCCATCTCTTCCTATAAAAAAAATCTAAATACACACAATAGCTATAAGGAATTTAGAGAAGCCAGGGCAAAACAGAGAGAAAAAGACAATACTATTTCAGGTTTAAAGTTATCTAAGTATTTGGATAAATATTCCGAGATTGGTTATGAATATTCAAAGCGTTTAGGGAAAATAATTGAGCAAAATTTTCTAACAGATTTTGATGACTCGGTTTTATCTCGCAAGAAGAAGCCAAATATAGTTTAGTCAGTTACAACAAATTGTCTACCAAACCATCCCCAAGTATTATCTTTTAATTTTGCTGTACAATTAATTTTACCTCTTCTCGATTTAAATTCTTTCTGCAAAAGAACTCTAATCCAGTTGTCATCTAAAAAAGTTATTTCACTTTGTTTCCACTGACCACCTTCGTTCGTGAAGCAATTGATGTTTCTTACATTGTTTGTAAATTCAATTTCAATATTGGGAGGGTTATTGTCGCTAAGTAATTTATTTTCTGGTTTGAAAAAATTATAAGCAAGAGGGCTTGTATTTAGTAAAAAATTAAATCTATCTATTTTTCCATAATCCTCGTTAATTGGAAATCTAGGTAGCTCAAAAATATCCTCTTTTTGATGTATCACTCCTGAGTGCTGACCAAAGGCAACTAAGTAACCAAGTTCCTTAACTATGTTTTTTGTTTCGCTGCTATATTCTCCAAAAGGATATGAAAAAGCTTCAGGAATAGTTCCAATTTCTTTTAAGTAATTTTCGTGTGATTTTTTTAAATCTTGGATTACATCCTCTTTGCTAAACTCAACTAAATATTCGTGGCTGAAGCTATGACCTCCTATAGTTCCTATTTTAGATTTGTGAATTTCTCTTATTTGATCCCAACTCATATAGTTGGGGTTTCGCGCATCGACTTCTCTGGTATTAACAAAAAGAATAAAAGGGATTTTCTCTGCTTGCAAAATAGGCCAGGCATTTTTGTAAAAAGATTGAAAAGCATCATCGATTGTCAGGAAAATTTTTTTCCCACTATATTGCTCTTTGTTTAAAATAATTTTTTTTAATTGATCAAAGCTTATAAATTCAAGCTCAGCCGCTTTTATGGCCTCAATTTGTTTTTTAAAGTCATAGATTTTTATGTTGGTAGTTGGATATTTGTTTTCTTCAAATCTGTGGTACATTAAGGATATGACACCCTTTTCTTTAAAATCTTCTGCCCCACTTGTTGTGGGATTGAGAAAATTCAACAAAACTAATAAGTAAATAATTTTTCTAGTGAGCATACAAAATTTTATTTCAGTAGATTCTACCCTTAATTCTTTGATAATTACATCAAATATAGGCAAGAACAAAACTATTCGTCTCAAAAGTTATTTAAAAAGTGATAATTTTTCTAAAGATTTTGATCTAATATTAAAAAAGAGCAGCATTGATATTTCTCAAGCAAATCTTTTATTGGTAAATCTAGGACCAGGCAATTATGCTGGAATTAGAAATATTTTAACTTGTCTAAAAGTTTTATCGCTTATTAAAAAAATTAAAATAGTTGGCTTTACCAACAATACTCTTTGGAAGGTTGTTTGCAAAAATACTAAAAATCTAGCCCCAATGATAATGAGTATTAATAAAAATTTTTTTAATGTTGGTGTTAAGTTTAGAGAACTAAAAACCAATGAATTTGAGAGAATTTTAAGTAAAAAAAAAGTTGTTTCTAATTGTGAATACAATGGTATTTTTAAGAAAAATTTAGTTCCTTTTGTATATGGATTTAAAGACATCGAAGTCCTTGTGCAAAAAAAACTATTTTTAGATAAAAATTTAAAGCAAAAATATTAAATTATTTTATAAAATGTTAAATAAAACTTCACCATTTGCCATTAACTTAGAGCAGAAGTGCATTGATAAAGGCCTTAGACTTACTGATCAACGGAAAATAATAGTTAAATTGTTAGAAGAAACCATCATGGATACAAAGTTTCATCCAGATGTAGACGAGCTTCATAAGAGGGCCGTTATTATTGACAGGAGGATTAGTATTGCCACGGTATATAGAACTGTAAAATTGTTAGAGGAGGCAAATATCATCGACAAGCATGAGTTTAAAGCCGGCAAGTCAAGATATGAAGCAGTTACAGAAACGCATCACGATCATTTAATTGATGTTAATACAGGAGAAATAATAGAATTTATAGATGAAGAAATTGAAAAACTTAAAAAAAAAATTGCTAACAAGTTGGGTTTTGACCTTGTCGACCATAGGCTCGAGCTCTACTGTAAAAAAAAGAAAAACTAATTGTCTAAAAACTTTTTTATAAAAACTTTCGGATGCCAGATGAATGAGTACGATTCTAATCGTATTGCAGATTTAATGTCTTCTGCTGATTATAAAAAAGTTGATACAATTGAACTTGCAGATTATTGTATATTTAACACCTGCCACATAAGAGAAAAGGCTACACAAAAAGTTTACTCCGATATTGGAAAGTTTAAAAAAATTTTAAAAGATAAAAAAACAAAAACAACTTTTGTTTTGGCTGGGTGTGTTGCTCAAGCCGAATCCGCAATGGTTTTTGAAAAGAGTAACTTTGTAGACATTGTAGTGGGACCACAAGCTTACCATAAGTTGCCACAGCTAATAAAAGATCATGAGGGAAGTCAATCCAATATTTTCAATACGGACTTGGATGTTTCAGAAAAATTTGATTCTCTAGAGCGTTACCAAAACCTATCTTCAAAAGTCTCTTCTTTTATAACGATACAAGAAGGCTGTGATAAGTTTTGTAAATTTTGCGTTGTTCCATATACAAGAGGACCAGAGTTTTCTAGGAGCCCAGAGCAAATACTAAGAGAGATTTCTACTCTAGTTAACAATGGGACAAAAGAAATTACCCTTTTAGGGCAAAATGTTAGTGGCTATAAGCATGAAGATATTAATCTTGCCAAGCTGATCAAAAAAATATCTTCCATCCAGGAGCTGAAACGAATTAGATTTACAACGTCACACCCAAATGATTTTGACGAAGAGCTAATCAATATTTTTACAGATGAAGAAAAGCTGATGCCGCAGCTTCATCTTCCAGTGCAATCAGGATCTAATAAAATTTTAGCTTTAATGAATAGAAATCACACGAGAGAATTTTATTTAGAACTTTTAGAAAAATTTAAAAATGTGAGAAAAGATATCGAGTTTTCTAGCGATTTTCTCATTGGCTATCCAGGAGAAACAGACAAAGATTTCGAAGAGACGTTAAGTCTTGTAGATACTGTAAAATTTTCTAACTCTTATTCTTTTGTTTATAGCCAAAGACCGGGAACTCCAGCAGTGGATTATCAGCAGATTCCCAAAGAAATTGCACAATCTAGACTCGAAGTATTGCAGAATAAACTGATTGATTTACAAATAAAGTTTAATGAAAGCAAAATTAATACAAAAACTAAAGTGTTATTAGAAAATATTACTAAAAAAGGAGACCAGTTTTTTGGAAGAAACGAGCATATGCAGGCTGTATTCGTTGAGGGTACAAACTATACTCCAGGAACAATGACAGATGTCATGGTCCAATCTTGTAATAGAAACAATCTGTTTGGAGCAACGAATAATAATTAAATGAGCAAGTCAGCGATACTAAACGACTTGTTGCAAGTGTTGGATTCTAAAAACGATATGGTTAGTATTCATATTAAAAACAATAATTCCCTAGCAAAAATAAGCGGAACTCACGATGAAAATTTTTCATTATTGGAGAAAATATCTAAAACTAAAATTAATTTAAGAGGTAATTTGATCACAATCAAAGGAAAGGAAAAAGATTCCGATGTGGTTATTAAAGTGTTGGGTAACTTATTAAAAAAATCTTTTGAAAAAAATTATTTTGAAGAAGATGATATTATATCTGTATATAATTTTGAATCTAACAATACCAATGCGGAGAGTTTAACTTTTGAGGAGCAAAACCTTGACAATGAATTTACAGTTAAGACCCCAAGAAAAACTGTATATGCAAGAACGGAAAAGCAAAAACAATATTTAGAAGTTCTCAAAAAAAATAATATTATTTATGCCATAGGACCAGCCGGCACAGGCAAAACCTTTTTGCCCGTAGCTATTGCGGTTAATAAATTGATTTCTGGAGAAGTTAAAAAAATAATTTTATCTAGGCCAGCAGTAGAAGCTGGAGAGAATTTGGGTTTCTTACCAGGAGATCTAAAAGACAAAATTGACCCCTATCTTATCCCTTTGTATGATTCATTGAGTGAGCTTATAGGCTACGATAAAATGAACAAAAAGATAGAAGATGGTTCTATTGAAATTGCGCCACTAGCTTTTATGCGGGGGAGAACTTTAAAAGATTCTTTCGTTATTCTGGATGAGGCGCAAAATGCAACAGAAATACAAATTAAAATGTTTTTAACTAGATTGGGCAAAAATACGACCATGGTTGTAAATGGTGACCCAACACAGGTCGATCTACCAAATTCCAAAATATCTGGACTTATGAATTCAGCAAATGTTCTAAGGGAAATTGATGAAATTAAAATAGTTAAATTTGACGCCTCAGATGTGCAAAGACATCCCTTAGTTTCAAAAATTATTGAAGCTTATAAAAAAAATTCTTTAGATGTTTAAGGCAAGTATTTTAGTGGAAGCAGGAAACTGGAAAAAAGAAGTTCCTGGCATAGAAAAAATTTTAAATAAAAACTTTAAAAAAATATTTAGTTCTTTGAAAAAATTTAACAATAAAAACCTCGAAGTGTCCATACTGTTAACAGATAAAAAAAATATGAAACAACTAAATAAAAAGTTTAGAAAAATTTCTAAAGATACAGATGTTTTGTCATTTCCGAATTATGAAAAAATTTTCTTTTCCAAGAATAGCAAAATAAAGAATTTATATTTGGGGGATTTAGCTTTTTCTTATGATTATATAAAAAAACAAAAAACAGATTTTCTGGAATATATAAATAAAATATTTATTCATGGATGTTTGCATTTAATTGGCTATGAACATAATAATTTAAAGAATTATAAAACAATGTCTTTGGTGGAAAAAAAATTACTTATAAAAATATGACACAAATCAAAAAAGATAGTTTTCTTACAAAATTAAGTAAGTTTTTATTTGGGTCGACAGATCAAAATAATTTAAGAGAAAGCATTCAAGACGCAATTGAAGAAAGCTCCAAAAAAGGAGATGCTAACTCTAATTTGACAATAAAAGAAAGAACAATCCTTGAAAATATTCTAACCATCAACAAGCTCAAAGCCTCAGATGTGATGATACCAAGAGCAGATATTGTTTGCGCAGACCACACTGTTAGTTTTGATGATTTAATCAAAATTATTAATGCAGAGTCCCATTCTCGTATTCCAATTTATAGAAAAGACTTAGATGATGTTTTGGGAATGGTTCACATAAAAGACTTAATTAAATTAACGTCAAAAGAATCGCAGAATAATCTAGACTTAAAAGATATAGTAAGGAATGTTCTTTTTATTCCCCCGTCTATGCCAGTTTTAAATATTTTATTAAAAATGCAATCAACCAAACTTCATATGGCCCTGGTGATTGACGAACATGGTGGTACCGATGGGCTAATTACAATCGAGGATTTAGTTGAGGAAATTGTTGGAGAAATTCAGGATGAGCATGACAACGAAGATGTAATCGAATTTAAAAAAATTAATGACACAACCTTTATTGCTGATGCCAAAATGGAACTTGCAGAGTTTGAAGAAAAAACGAGCATTAATTTTAATTCTGAAACAATAGATACTTTAGGAGGATATGTTTTTTCAATTATTAATAGAGTTCCTCAAAAGGGAGAAGTGATAAAGTCCAATCCTCTTTATACGTTTGAAATCCTGGATGCAGATCCTAGAAGAATTAAAGTTTTAAAGATTTTTAAATCTTAAGACATGCAAAGTTTTTTGGGGAGCATTAATAAATATTTTTTTGCGCTCTTGCTTGGAGGTTTGCTTTCCGCCTCTCTTCCTCCATATAATTTTACATTAGTATCTTTTTTGATATTTCCTTTGTTTCTATACTTGCTTTTTATAAATAAAGACGGGCCTGCAAAATCTATTTTCAGCATTGGTTTTTTATTTGGCTATGGATATTTTCTATCTAACCTTTATTGGGTATCTTATTCCTTAAATTTTGATAATAGCCTGACTATTCTTAAGCCGCTCACTCTGTTGTTCATTCCTTCTATTCTTGCTATTTTTTATGGAGTGGCATGTGTTTTGGTTAAAAAATTTATTTCAGATAAATTTTATTTTGTAATTTTTTTTTCGCTAGTATTGTCTTCTTTTGATTTTTTACGGGGGATCTTGTTTTCAGGATTTCCTTGGAATCTATTTGCGTATACTTGGAGTTGGTCAGTTGCAAGTATCCAAATATTAAGTTTTGTGGGAACTTATTCTTTGAATTTTTTCTCAATTATTATTTTTTGTTTGCCTTATTTGCTAATACACAAGCCTAATTACAAAAGACTTTTTATAGTTCTTGTATTTGTATTTTCTGTTTTGTCTTTAAATTTTTATTTTGGGGAAAACTTAATTAAAAAAGACAACTTAAACATAGTTCCTAATTTTAAAGTAGTTCTATTGCAGCCAGATCAAAATATTAATGATCTAAGCAATGAAGATAATGAAGCAAAGTATGTTGATAAGCTAATAAACGAAAGTAATCCAAAAATTTATAAGAACCAAGAAACTCTTTTTGTTTGGCCAGAGGGAGTTTTTTCTAACTCTGCAAATTTGAGACAATACGAAGATCTGTTCGCTAAAAATTTTTTTGAAAATCAAAAAATAGTTCTGGGATCAACCAAATATGAAAAAAATGGTTTTTTTAACAGTCTTTTATTGCTTAACAATAAGGCAGAAATCATTTCTAGTTATGATAAAATTAAATTAGTTCCATTCGGAGAGTTTGTTCCCGTTTATTCATTTTTTGAGATGATTGGTTTGAAAAAGATTACCTTTGGATACGGCTCTTTTTCCAATGGAAGCTCAAGAACACCCATTTCGATTAATAAGGAAATCACATTTTTACCCCTCATATGTTACGAAATTATTTTTTCAGGATTGTTAGATTTACAAAAAATAGACTATGACTTTATTTTAAATATTTCCGAAGATGGCTGGTTTGGAAAATCAGCAGGAACTGTTCAGCACTTTGTACATTCACAATATAGAGCTATTGAGCAAGGCAAACATGTAATTAGGTCAAGTAATCAAGGGATTACAGCCAGTATTAAGCCCAATGGTATCATTGACAAAAGCACAGGTTTTTTAAAAAATTCTACTATTGTTGCTGATATTTATAAGAAAAATGCAAAAACTTTATTTAGTATTTATGAAAATAAAATTTTTTATTTACTAACCTTCCTATGCTCTGTACTCCTTCTTTTCTTTAGAAAAAAAAATGAATAAAAATTATACATTTACTAGTGAGTCAGTTTCAGAAGGTCACCCAGACAAGGTTAGTGACATTATTTCTGACACAGTTCTAGATTTATACTTATCTAAATTTAATGAAAGTAGGGTTGCTTGTGAAACTCTTGTAACTACGAATAAAATTATTATTGCTGGAGAAACTAGGGGTCCAAAAATTGATTCAGAAGAAATTGAACAGGCTATAAGAGAGCAGATTAAAGACATAGGATATGAACAAGAAGGCTTTCATTGGAAAAATCTTGAGTTCTTTAACTATTTGCATGAGCAGTCAGCAGACATAGCCCAGGGTGTGGATTCAAGTGGCAATGAAAAAGATGAAGGTGCTGGCGACCAGGGAATAATGTTTGGCTATGCTTGCAATGAAACAAAAGAATTAATGCCTGCACCAATTATTTACGCACATAAAATTTTAAAAGAATTGGCTGTGGCAAGAAAGTCAGGAGATTTAAAACTCTTGGGTCCAGATTCCAAAAGTCAAATTTCGGTAGTGTATGAGAATGGAAAACCTATCGGCGTGAGTTCAGTGGTTATTTCTCATCAGCATGACGATTCTCTTGATCAAAACCAAGTCAAAGAGATGGTAAGACCTTATGTTAAAAAAATTCTTCCAGATAGCTGGATTTGTCCAGAAGAGCAGTTTTATGTAAACCCTACAGGCAAGTTTGTTATTGGAGGCCCAGATGGAGATACTGGACTAACGGGTAGAAAAATTATTGTAGATACTTATGGTGGAGCCGCACTACATGGTGGAGGTGCATTTTCAGGAAAAGACCCAACCAAGGTTGATAGATCGGCTGCATACATGGCAAGATACCTGGCGAAGAATATAGTGGTATCAGGCATAGTAGATAAAGCTGTGATCCAATTGTCATACGCCATTGGAGTTTCTCAACCCCTATCTATTTATTTAGATATTTTTCAAGAAAATCAAAATCTAGTTGATAAAATTATTGATGTTATAAAAAATAATTTTGATTTAAGCCCTAGAGCTATAAGAAATAAATTGGAATTAAACAAACCAATCTACAGAAAAACAGCTGCCTACGGACATTTTGGAAGATCACCAGAAGCAGATGGATCTTTTAGTTGGGAAAAAGTTGATTCAGCGAATATTTTCAAAAAAGAAATCTAATGATTAAGCAAAAAATATTCTTTGGTAGAATACAATCAAGAAAAATTTCAGTAGAAAAAAAAAAATTCTAGACCAAAACTACAAAACTTATCTATTCCATCCTGATAAATTAATAAAATCTAAATCCATTATTTTAGAAATTGGATTTGGAATGGGCCACAATCTGCTAGAGCTGGCCAAACAAAATCCCGAACAACATATTGTGGGCGTAGATCCTTTCATGAATGGAGTTACAAGCGTAATAAATATTTGTGTACAAGAGAACATTAAAAATATTTTAATATTTCCTTACCCAGCGCAAGAATTTTTAGAACGTTTTAAAAAAATATTTTTTGAAAAAGTATTTATTCTGTTTCCAGACCCATGGCCAAAAAAGAAACATCACAAAAGAAGATTGTTTCAGGCTATCTTTGTTAAAAAAATTTTAGAAAGAATAGCGCCAAAGGGAAAATTGTATTTTGCAACGGACAATCAAAATTATTACGAGCAGGCATTGGAGTGTTTGTCTAATCCACCTATTCAAAAAATACCTATAATTATAAAAAAAACAGACCCTAAAGAGCTTATTTTAACCAAGTATTTTGCCAGGGCCGAAAAACTGGGAAATAAAGTCAATTTTTTAGTTATTGTAAAATCATAAGTATTGGAGTAATTTCTTTAAAAATTAACAATTAAGAAATGGGCTTAGGCCCTTTTTTTTTACTAAAAACTCAAATGCTAAATAACAGAATTGATAGTACTGAATTAATTAGAATTGCCGACGCAGTTGCCGATGAAAAATCTATAAGTAAAGACCTAGTTCTTAGCTCCATGGAAAGTGCCATAGAGAAAGCTGCAAAAACGAGATATGGAAACGAAAATGAAATTTATGTTAAAATTGACCGAGCAACTGGTAAAATTGAGCTAGGAAGAAAACTAAAAGTAGTTGAAAAAGTCATGAACACTCATTCCGAGATCAGTTTGGAAGAGGCCTTAGAAAAAAAAAGTGACGCAAAAATTGACGACATTATTGATGAAGAGTTGCCGCCAGTAGATTTTGGAAGGATTGCAGCACAGACAGCAAAACAAGTTATTTCTCATCAAATTCGTGATGCAGAAAGAGATAGGCAGTTTAAAGAATTCAAAGACAAGGTTGGAGAAATTTTAAGCGGAATAGTTAAGAGATCAGAATATGGAAATATAATTGTTGATTTGCAAAAATCAGAAGCAATCATCAGAAGAGAAGAGCTTATTCCAAGGGAAAATTTAAAAAACGGAGACAGAATAAAAGCGTATTGTTATGACGTAAGAAGAGAGAGCAAAGGACCTCAAATATTTTTATCAAGAGCACATCCTCAGTTCTTAGCAAAACTTTTTCATCAAGAAGTTCCCGAAATTTATGAAGGAACTATTAGCATAAAATCAGTTGCAAGAGATCCTGGAAGTAGAGCAAAAATATGTGTTCAGTCAAAAGATAGCTCAATAGATCCAGTGGGAGCTTGCGTTGGTATGAGAGGAAGTCGAGTTCAAGCAATAGTTAATGAATTGCAAGGTGAAAAAATAGATATTATAAATTGGACAGAAGATGCAACGTCTTTAGTTAAGAGTGCATTATCTCCAGCAGAAGTTATGAAAGTTATTATTGCTCAAGACGAAAGAAGAATTGAAGTGGTAATAGACGAAAATAATTTAAGCAAAGCAATTGGACGAAGAGGACAGAATGTTAGATTAGCATCTAAATTATTAGATTATGAAATTGATATTTTAACAGACAAAGAAGAATCTGAAAAAAGACAATCTGAATTTAAAACCAATACTGAGAAACTGGTTAAGGCTTTGGAAATTGATACAACAATGTCACAACTTCTTGTTGCTGAAGGCTTTTCAACTATAGAAAAAATTTCTTTAGCAAGCATTGAAGACTTTTTAAAAATAGAGGGTTTCGACGAAGAGACCGCAGCTGAATTAAAAAATAGAGCAACAGAATTTCTTAAAGAAGAAGCTGATGAAGTAGCTAAAAAAGTTAAGGAACTTGGAATCGAAGATGATTTAGCTAGTCACCAAGGACTAAGTCTCGGAATGTTATTAATTTTAGGAGAAGAAAATATCAAAACCCTTAAAGATTTTGCAGAATTGGCAACAGATGAAATCATAGGTGGGTATGATGAAATCAAGGGTAAAAGAGAAAAATTTAACGGTATTCTTGAAGAATTTGACATTTCTAGAAAAGATGCTGATGATTTGATTATGCGGGCCCGAAAAAAAGTTTTCGATATTTAGTGAGTACTAAGGTGAAAAACAATGACCATAAAAGAAAAGAAAAAAAAATTAACGCTAAAGAATTTTACTGGTAGCGCTCCCAGTTCTGTAAATAAAACACAATCACAAAAAACATCTGCAATTTTTGGAAAAAAAGAACCAGTTATCGTAGCCAAAGAACCCGTTATTGAAGTTGTAGAGGCAAAGAAAGAAGGGGATATTGCCGTAAAGGCAACGGTTCCCCCCAAAACAACTGGAGAGACAGAAAAACCAAAATCTACAAAAGAGTGGGCCAAGAAAAAAATTGAGGAAGAATTATCTCTCAAAGCAGACAAAAAATCTGCTGGTAAGAAAAGAGATTACAGACTTACGGTAACAAAAGCCTTGTCTGAAGATGAAGAAGAAAACAGAGCTCGAAGTTTAGCTTCGGTTAAAAGAGCTAGAGAAAAGCAGTTTAAAAGACATTCAGGAAATTCGGAAGATGATGCGCAAAAAATTACAAGACAAGTTAGGATTCCAAAGGTTATTACCATACAAGAACTAGCAAATAGAATGGCTGAACGAGCAAGCGCTGTCATTAAATTTCTTTTAGAAAAAAACGTAAAAGTAACTATCAATCATAGCATCGACCAAGATACAGCAGAGTTTATTGCAAGTTCATTTGGTCATGAAGTTCTTAAAGACGAAGAGCCAGATCAGTTGTTGAAAAATATTTTGTCCAAAGATAAAAATTTAAAGAACGCAGTTTCAAGACCACCTGTGGTCACTATAATGGGGCATGTGGATCACGGTAAAACTTCTTTATTAGATGCATTTAGAGAAGCAAATGTGGTCTCAACAGAACATGGTGGTATTACCCAGCACATAGGGGCTTACCAAACTACGGTTAATGATAAGCATTTGATTACATTTATTGATACTCCTGGTCATGCAGCATTCACGGAAATGAGAGCTCGAGGATCTAAAATTACAGATATTGTTATTTTAGTGGTTGCCGCGAACGATGGAATTAAACCTCAAACTATAGAAGCAATTCAGCATGCAAAAGCAGCTCAAGTACCAATCATAGTAGCTATTAATAAATGCGATTTACCTGGTGCAGACCCAACAAAAGTAAAAAACCAACTTTTAGAGCACGAATTAGTAGTCGAAGAAATGGGTGGAGATATTTTGAGCGCCGAAATATCAGCCTTAAAGAAAACGAATTTAGATAAACTAAAAGAATTAATTATTTTACAAGCTGAACTGCTAGACATGAAGTCCGATCCTACAGTTGCTGCTGCTGGTGTAGTTGTTGAATCGAGATTAGACAAAGGAAGAGGACCTGTATCAACGGTATTGATTACCAAAGGAACTTTGAAAAAAGGAGACCTGTTTGTTAGCGGTGCTTCCAATGGAAAAGTAAGAGCTCTTTATGACTATACTGGAAAATTAATAAATGAAGCTCCCCCATCCACACCTGTAGAAATTGTTGGTTTCCAAGGAGTACCTAATGCAGGAGATGACTTTGTAGTAGTAGAAGACGATTCTAAAGTTGAAGAAATTGTTGAGTATAGAAGGCAAGAATTAAAGGATAAAAAAATAGCTGGCACAAAAAGAAATGATATTTTTGGAGAAGCAATTCCTGAAGAAAGCTTTAATATTATATTAAAAACAGACGTGAATGGCTCTCTAGAAGCATTGGCAAACGCTATTGAAAAAATACAAGTCGAAAACATTAAACCTAAAATTATTCTATCTTCTGTTGGACCGATAACGGAAACAGATGTTACTTTAGCCAAGGCATCGAATGCAATTTTACTTGGATTTAATATAAGGCCAAACAAAGAAGCAAAAGATTTAGCGCGTAGCTATAAACTAGAAATATTATATTTTAATATTATTTACGAAGCTCTTGATCATATTACTAAAAAAATGACAGGATTGTTAGCCCCAGAAACTAAAGAGGAAACGCAAGGTTCTTGTGAAGTGCTTGAGGTTTTCGCTGTTTCCAAAGCAGGAAAAGTTGCCGGTGTTAGGGTTACAGATGGAGAAATAAGAAATAATTCAGAGATAAGATTGGTCCGTGATGGAGCGGTTGTTTATACGGGTAAAGTAAACACTTTATTCAGAGAGAAAAACGAAGCCAAAGAAGTAAAGGCAGGATTGGAATGCGGTGTTTCTTTGAAAGATTTTAACGATATTAAAAAAGGGGATGTGCTAGAAGCGTTTAAGACAACAACAATTGAAAGAGAAATTTAATGGACTATGAGAATACCTCTAAACCATTATCTCAAAGACAGCTTAAGGTAGGAGAAACTTTAAAAAAGATTATTGCGAATCTTTTTATTAAAGATCAAATTGTTCTTCCCTCGATTTCAACAAGAAATATTACTATAACAGAAGTTAGGGTTAGCCCTGACCTGAGACATGCTAGAGTTTATTTTGTTCCACTATCTGGAAATAAACCAGAGCTAGCGCTTGAAACTTTAAATCAATTTTCTTATGAAGTTAAAAGAAGAGTCAAGGCATCTTGGACGGCAAAATTTTTACCTAATTTAAAATTTGTTTTAGATCTATCTTTTGATTATGCAGAAAAAATAGAAAAAATTATAACTGAGAATTCAAAATCAAAATGAATGGCTGGATTAATATTTATAAACCAAAAGGCTACACTTCTACTTATTGTTTGAATGTACTTAAGTCTAAATTTAAACTTAAAAAAATTGGACACGCTGGAACATTAGATCCCTTAGCAGAAGGAATATTGCCTGTAGCTATAGGTGAAGCAACAAAATCCATCCCTTATTTGTCAGAACTAAAAAAAACTTATTTTTTTGAAGCTACTTGGGGAAAGGAAACATCTACTTTAGATGCGGAAGGAGAAGTTACGAATTCCTCTTTAGTAATACCATCAAAAGAAGATATTCAAAAAAAACTACATTCTTTTATTGGCCTTATTAATCAAGTTCCTCCTAGATATTCAGCTAAAAAAATTAATGGAGAACGTTGCTACAATCTAGCAAGAAATAATCAGCCTTTCGATTTAAAATCTCAAAAAGTTGAAATTTGCAATATAAGAGTGGTATCTCATGGCGAGGGAAAAACCTCTTTTTTAGTTAATTGCGGATTGGGAACTTATGTTCGAAGTTTAATTAGGGACATAGCCTATTCTTTAAATACATTCGGATATGCCTCCAAAATTTTAAGACGCAGATATGGCCAATTTACCCAAAAAGCCTCTTTAAATATGGATTTTATCGTTAAAAATGTGGAAAAAAGTGACTTTCAAAAATACTTACTTGAAATTAATAAGGTTTTAATACATATACCATCCATAAAATTAGAAGATAAAAGAATAAAGCTTATTAAAAACGGAATGAAAGTAAGCATGTTGGAAGAGTTTGGGGCAATTGATCTTAAGAAGTTAATAGCACAAAATCAAAACCAGGTACTCGCATTCGGAGAATTAAAATCTGGATTTTTTTATCCCAAAAGAATTTTAAACATTTAAAGGATTATGCCAAAGAAAAAAATTGAGAAAAAAGAAATTATAAAGAGTTTGCAAAAACATAAAACTGATGTTGGTTCATCAGAAGTTCAAGTGGGTATTTTAACGGAGCGAGTTAAATATTTAACAACCCATTTTGCTAAAAATAAAAAAGACAAGCATTCAAACACAGGATTAGCTAAAATAATTTCTAGAAGAAAAAAACTACTAGAATATTTGAGCAAAAAAGAGCCCTCTACTTATAAAAAAGTGTTAGAGCAGTTAGGTCTGCGTAAATAGAACCTTATGTTTAACATTGTAAAAAAAGAGATTAATTGGGGTGGTAAAAAATTAACTTTAGAAACAGGTAGAGTTGCACGTCAAGCTGACGGAGCGGTTATGCTTACCTGTGGAGAGACGGTTATCTTGGCAACTGCAGTGGCAGCAAAACAAGCCAAACCTGATATGGATTTTTTTCCCTTAACAGTTAACTACCAAGAAAAATATTATGCAGCTGGAAAAATTCCAGGTGGCTACTTTAAAAGAGAAGCTAGACCCACAGAAGCTGAAACATTAATTTCAAGATTAATCGATAGACCCATCAGACCCTTGTTTCCAAGTTCATTTAGAAATGAAACTCAGGTGTTACCTACGGTAATATCTTATGACAAAGAAAATGATCCAGAAGCACTAGCATTAATCGCAAGTTCTGCAGCTTTGGCTATTTCAGGAATTCCTTTTATGGGACCTGTGGCCGCGGCAAAAGTAGGAATGATCGATGGAGAATTTATTTTAAACCCAACTAAAGAGCAAATCAAAAGCTCACAATTAGAGCTAATAGTTGCTGGTACAGAAGATGCAGTATTGATGGTTGAATCAGAAGCATCAGGTCTGACAGAAAAACAAATGTTAGATGCAGTTAAATTTGGTCATGACAAAGCTAAAGAAGTCATCAATTTGATTAAAGAATTTGCAAAAGAAGCAGGTAAAGAAAGATGGAAAATAGAAGAAAAAGATTATTCAGAGCTTAAAAACAAAATTTCTTCAGCTGTTGCTGACGATTTGCAAAAAGCATTTGATGAATCTGATAAGCAAATCAGAACTGGTTTGATTAGCGCAGCTAAAGAAAAAGTAACAGCTATGTTCGAAGGAGATGAAACTTATTCTAAAGTTGAAATTAGCGACCAATTCAAAAGTGTTGAGAAAAAAATTGTACGAACACAAATCTTAAAAGATGCAAAAAGAATTGACAGAAGAAAACTAAACGAAGTTCGAAATATTAAATGTGAAGTAGGTATTTTGCCTAAAGTTCATGGTTCTGCATTATTCACAAGAGGAGAAACACAAGCTTTAGTGGTGACTACTTTAGGAACATCGGATGATGAGCAAAGATTAGAAACTTTAGATGGAACTGAACGATCAAGATTTATGCTTCATTACAATTTCCCACCTTACTCTGTTGGAGAAGTTGGACGTATTGGAACTGGAAGAAGAGAAATTGGTCATGGTAAACTAGCATGGAGAGCAATTAATTCTTCACTTCCTTCAAAAGAAGAATTTCCTTACACATTTAGAATTGTTTCTGAGATTACAGAATCAAACGGTTCATCTTCTATGGCAACTGTATGCGGAGCATCGCTTGCACTAATGGATGCGGGTGTTCCTATCAAAACACCAATTGCAGGTATTGCAATGGGACTTATTAAAGAAGGTGACGACTATTCAATCCTTAGTGATATTTTGGGAGATGAAGACCATCTTGGAGATATGGATTTTAAAGTAGCTGGAACTAAAGACGGAATTACTTCTCTTCAAATGGATATTAAAATTACAGGAATTACATTTGAAATTATGGAAAAAGCTTTAGATCAAGCTAAAGAAGGAAGAATTCATATTCTAGGTGAGATGGCTAAAGCTTTAACTGAGTCTAGAAAAGAGCTTTCTAAAAACACTCCTAAGATGGAAAGAATTCAAGTAGACAAAAAAGATATCGCAGCAGTGATCGGAAAAGGTGGAGCTACTATTCGAGAAATTGTAGAACTTTCAGGTGCCAAGTTAGACATCAATGATGATGGCATGGTAACTATTGCAGCTGCAGACGAAGAATCTAGAATGAAAGCAGTTCAAATGGTCAAAGACATTGTTGCCAAACCAGAAATGGGAAAAATTTACAAAGGCAAAGTGGTAAAAATTATGGAATTTGGTGCATTTGTTAATTTCTTAGGAAAACAAGATGGGTTAGTTCATATATCGCAGCTTGCAGCGAAGAGAGTAGAAAATGTTTCTGATGTCGTTAAAGAAGGCGACGAAGTTTCTGTAAAAGTAGTAGGGTTTGACAGAGGAAAAGTTAAACTTTCTATGAAAGAAGCCCTAGAAGACTCTAAAGAAGTATAGTTTTTTCATATTTTCCATCAAAAAGTGAGAGTTTCTGCCTCAATCTATTCATTTATCGCATATTATTTTTTTTGTAGCCGAATATAGAAAATTATGAGGTAGAAAAACTGTAGATAAGTAAGAAAATCCTAATAACTTTAAAAATTTTCTTCTAAAATTTTTACAATTATAAATTAAGAGATAATATTTTTTGGATCCGGCATGCCAACTTTATTATACCCAGCATCTACATAATGAATTTCACCAGTCACACCACCAGAGAGATCGCTGACTAAATATACGGCAGAGTTTCCAACGTCATGAATATCCACATTTCTTTTTAACAAAGAATGGTCAGCACTCCATTTGTATAAAAATTTAGCATCACCTATTGCAGAAGCCGCCAGTGTTTTGATGGGTCCTGCACTAATCGCGTTAACTCTAATTCCTTTTGCACCAAGATCTCTTGCTAGGTATTTAGTGCTTGTTTCTAATGCTGATTTGCAAACTCCCATTACGTTATAATTTGGAATTACTTTTGTAGATTCGTACGTTAACGTTAACATGCTTCCACCTTTGTTCATGATAGGCGCAGCTTCTTTTGCAATCTCCGTAAAAGAAAAACAGGAAATCAACATGCTTTTTAAAAAGTTATCTCTTGTAGTATCTAGATATTCTCCGGAAAGTTCAGATTTATCCGAAAAGGCAATTGCATGAATTACAAAATCTATATTTCCCCATTTTTTCTTAACATCTGAAAATGTTTTAACAATTTGTTCTTTATTTTCTACATTGCAATCTAGTGTGAATCTTGAGCCCAAAGATTCTGCCAATGGTATAACTCTTTTTTTAAGAGCATCTCCAACGTAAGTAAAAGCTAGTTCCGCACCATGTTCAGATAATTTTTGTGCAATTCCCCATGCGATCGAACGTTCGTTCGCGACTCCCATAATTAAACCTTTTTTATTTTCTAACAATTTCATTATTGTAATTTTTCAAATACTAGTGCCGCATTAGTTCCACCAAAACCAAAACTATTAGACAGTACAGCATTTAGCTCTACATTTTTTTGAACTTCAGTAATAATTGGAAATTTTTTAGCTTCCGCATCCATATCGCTAATATTGGCAGACGCTGCAATAAACTTATTTTTCATCATAATTAAGCAGTATATGGCCTCATGAACAGAGGCGGCTCCGAGAGGATGCCCAGTTAAAGATTTTGTTGAACTAATTTTTGGAATTTCATTTTTAAAAACTTCGCCCACCGACCTAAGTTCTGTAATGTCCCCAACCAGAGTAGAAGTTCCATGTGTATTTATATAGTCAATTTTTTTATTTCTCTTAGTGCTTAAAGCCATTTGCATACATCGAACTGCGCCCTCACCAGAAGGAGCCACCATATCATAACCATCGGACGTTGCCCCATAACCAGTTAATTCTGCGTAAATTTTTGCACCTCTAGCTTTAGCATGCTCCAACTCTTCCAAAACCAAAACTCCTCCGCCGCCAGCAATAACAAAGCCATCCCTCGTTGAATCGTACGCTCTAGATGCTTTTTCAGGAGTGTCATTATATTTGGATGATAACGCTGTCATAGCATCAAACATCGCAGTCATAGCCCAATGAAGCTCTTCGCTTCCACCAGCAAACATTACTTTTTGTTTACCGTATTGAATTAACTCCATAGCATTACCGATACTATGCCCACTCGTAGCGCACGCAGAACTGATGGTGTAATTTACCCCTTTTATTTTAAAGGGAACAGCAAGAGTAGCTGAGGCAGTACTTCCCATTGTTCTTGGAACAATGAAGGGACCCATTAATTTTGGAGTTTTTGCTCTCGTTTTATCAACGGACAAAACAACATTTTCAATCGAAGGACCTCCAGAGCCCATTATAATACCAGTAGTAAAATTGCTCACATCCTTTTCTTCAAGCCCAGAATCTTTAATTGCCTCTTGCATAGCAATATAATTGTACGACGATCCAGCACCCATAAATCTGATAATTTTTCTATCTATAAAATCTTCAAGTTTTATGTTCGGTTTGCCGTGGATACGACTTTTCAAATTATATTCTTTGTATTCTTCCACAAAAGAAATTCCGGACTTGCCATTAATAAGAGACTGAAAGACTTCTTTCTGATTGTTCCCAATACAAGAAACGATGCCAAGACCCGTTATAACTACTCTTTTCAATTTGCCCCCTTAAATAATCCTACTTTTAAATTTTTAGTTTTGTAAATTTCCTTATTATCTGCCAAAAGCAGCCCGTCTGCAAGACCAACAGAAGTCTCACCTTTCTTAAAAATTTTTTTAATACTTATTATGTATTTTACTAATTTAATGTTTTGCAATATTTCCCCGGTAAATTTTACCTCTGCAACTCCTAAAGCCCTTCCTTTTCCAGGATTGCCTTCCCAGCCCAGAAAAAACCCTACCAATTGCCACATGGCATCAAGACCTAGACATCCAGGCATGACAGGATCACTTTTAAAATGACAGTCAAAAAACCAAAGATCTTTTTTTATGTCGAGCTCAGCTTCTATAACCCCCTTATTATAAGTTCCTCCGCTATTGTTTATTTTTGTAATACGATCCAACATAAGCATGGGAGGCAAAGGTAATTTTGCATTTTCCTCTCCAAACATGAGGCCATTTCCACAGTCTATAAGATCCTGATAGCTATAATTATCTTTTTTAGTCATTTTGGAAATTGTCTTAGGTTATTTTAATTTATTTAATTTATTAATTATAAATAATTTTTATGAATAAAACTAGTTGATAATCTCGTTTTTATTTAAGCCCCATAAAGAATTCTTTTTAGCCCATCCGGAAAAAAGATTATTTTTGACTTTGCACCAATTCAAGGAACATTTTGCTATGGAGGCAACCTCTAGCTTATCCACCCTAACAATAGGACGAGAATATATTGTAGGTTTATTAAAAATTAAAATATTGTCTTCAGCAAACAAAACAGACCTCTTCTTTGATAGCTGGGAAACGTGCACCCACCCACTGTCATTTTCAAAATCTTTAATTTTTCTCCAATTGTAATATTCGTCCACAATCAAAACAGGTAAGTTTTTTTTTTCATAAACCCATTTAACAGGGGATGTTGGCGAGGGTCCGATTCTTACATTTACCTTATCGTTTCTTAGACTTAAATATTTGAAATTGTCATCCGCATTTACAAAAGAATGAGAATCATACAAAAAAAATAAACATAAAAATAAATAGATTATTTTTTTCATCACCTATGATTTTTGCAATTCTTATTTAGATTGATCAACCTAAATGACGCTTGTTCTAAATCTAGAACTAATATTTTTCCACAGATTGAATTTTTAAAAGATAATATTTCTTTAATAGTTTCATTGGCCATGAGTGCACCAACCACACCAGCCACGGTTCCAATGATACCTTGTGATTGGCAGTCATTTTCTTCTTGCTCTGGAGCTTTAGGCATAAAACATCTTAAACAAGGAGAGTTCAATTTTTTGTTTTTAAAATTAAAAACAAACAAATGGCCAATAAATTTGTTGATAGCTCCGAGAATTAGAATTTTTTTATTTTTTTTACAGTAGTCATTTATCTCTAGTTTGCTTTTAAAGCTATCGGTGCCATCCAGTATAAAGTCATATTGTTTTGCAATAACGCTTATATTCTCTTTAGTAATTTTTTTTTTAAATATTTTGATATTTAGTTTTGGATTCATGGAAAGAATTTTTCTTTTTGCTACCTCAGCTTTATATTTTCCCAAATCATTTTTATCATAAAGAATTTGTCGGTGCAGATTTGAAATTGAAATTTTGTCAGGATCTGCAATAGCTATATTGCTTACACCACTCCTAGATAAATACGTTAATGCAGCAGTGCCTAAACCACCAGCCCCAATAATTAAAACTTTACTTTGAATTATTTTTTTTTGCCCTGCAATACTAATTTTTTTTAAATTAATTTGGCCAGTGTATCTTTTGATTTGCTCACCTGTAATTTGCATGTCTATTGACCAGTAGATCCGAAACCACCATCTCCTCGAACGGTTTCCGGAAGGTCCTCGGTTTCTTTTAGTGTTGCCTTAATAATAGGGCAAATAACCATCTGAGCTATTCTTTGAAACCTCTTAATTGCAAAGTCTTCTTTCCCAAGGTTTATTAATAAAACCTTTATTTCTCCCCTATAATCTGAATCTATGGTTCTTGGTGTGTTAACTACAGATATTCCATTTTTAGAAGCAAGACCTGAGCGAGGCCTAATTTGGATTTCTATATTATTTGGCATTGCCACGCTAATACCCGTTGGAACTAGCTTTCTTTCACCCGGGGCTAAAACAATGTCAGAATCTATATAGGCCTCTAAATCAAGACCAGAAGAGCCATCGGTCTCATACTTGGGAAGATTAACATCTTTAAAAAGTTTTTTAATTAATATTTCTAGCATTCACACCTTCCAAAGAGTTAATAATACGGCTAACAATCTCAACGGCAATTTCTGATTTTGCAATTTTCGAAATTTTTTCTATTGTTTGATTTTTATAAATAATAGTAACCTCATTGCTGTCGGAATTAAATCCTATTGATTTGTCAGAAACATCATTCGCAACAATCCAATCACATCTTTTATTATTTAGTTTTTTTAAAGAATTCTCCAATACATTTTCAGTCTCTGCTGAAAAACCAATTACCAATTTTGGTCTATGTTTGTTATGATTGGAAAGATATTCTAGAATATCAATATTTTTCGATAGTTTTAAATTGTACTCCGAAAGTTGATCTTTTTTAATTTTTTCATTTTTATACTCAGGATGAAAATCTACAACTGCAGCGGCACAAATAGCTATATCTGCTGGCAGCAAATTTTGGCAAGCATTAAGCATTTCTTGAGCACTAGTTACTTTAACTACTTTCAACTCATCAGGATAATTCAAATTAGTTGGTCCAGTGACTAAAGTGGTATCAAAACCTGCTTCAAAAAGTTTTTTAGCAATTTCATATCCTTGCTTGCCAGAGGATTCATTGGACATATATCTTACCGGATCTATGTACTCTCTAGTGGGACCCGCGGTTACAATAGCTTTGTGTTTTGCAAAATTATTATTTTTTCTAATAAAATAATGCTCAAGTGATTTTTCAATCTCATTAATAGAAGACATTTTCCCTTCACCTGTCTCACCGCAAGCAAGGTCGCCCACTACCGGGCCAATAAATTTATATTTATAGCCAATCAATTTTTGTACATTTTCTTTAGTTGCTGGATTATTCCACATTTCTACATTCATGGCCGGTACTAGAAAAATATCCTTGTTGGATGCCGATACTACAGTGGAAATAAAATCATCAGCGGAACCGTTAGCTAATCTCGATAGCAAATTTGCTGTTGTTGGCGCAATTAAAATAATATCACACCATCTTGATAGTGCTATGTGATCCATTTCTATTTCATTATTTAAATCAAAACGATTTTCGTAAACTTTATTTTGAGATAAGGACGCAATAGATAAACTTGTGACAAACTCTTTAGCAGATTCTGTTAAAATTGTTTTAATTTCACAATTCTTTTTTTTTAGATTTCTTATCAAATCTAATATTTTGTATGCAGCAATGCCACCAGAGATAACTAGTAGTATTTTTTTATTATTTAAACTTCCCATAAATTTTATTTGAATATCAATAGAGTAATAATCGCAACAATTAATATTTTAATAATGAATGAGTTTTTTTCATTTTTTAATTTATTTTTTTCTATTTCTAGATTTTTAGAAATTGCTGGGTCGGTATTAATAGAAGTGGATTTTGCAACAAAAAACTCCAAAGCTCTCGTTGCCTGATCCATTAGCTTGGGAATTTCTGGAAGTCTATCCAGTACTTCACCAGCAGTGCCAATTGCTTGTTCCAATTTAGCCTTGGGGCTTATTTCTCTAGTAAGCCAGCCTTCAAGAATAGGTTTTGAAATATCCCATATATTTGCTTCTTCATCTAGAGATCTGGCAACTCCCTCAACTACTACCATGTTTTTTTGCAACAGTAATAGCTGCGGTTGAGTAGCCATATTAAATCTTTCAGTAATCTCAAAAAGTTGAGCAAGTAATTTTCCAGCTGATATATTCTTGATAGATTGGCCAAATATGGGTTCACCAATAGAGCGCAATGCTTGAGAAAAAGATTTTTTAGATTCGCTATTAGGTACTAAGCCTGCTTTAAAATGAACATCAGCTACTTTCTCGTAATCTCTTTGAATAAAGCCATAAAGAATATCAGCCAAGTATTTTCTATTATTTTTATCCAATCTTCCCATTATGCCAAAATCAACAGGAATTATATTGCCTTTTAAATCAACAAATAAATTACCCTGATGCATGTCGCCATGAAAAAATCCGTCACCGACTGCTTGCCTTAAAAAATTTTGAATAACTGATTTTGCCAGTTCTTTTTTGTCGATATTTGCAGCATTAATTTTTTCAATATCTCTTATCGGTATTCCTTCAACTTTTTCTAATGTTAAAATTCTTTTGCTTGTAAAATCCCAGTAAATAGATGGCACCTTGAAATAAGGGTCATTGCTAGTATTGTTTTTTAACTCATTCGCTGCGGCAGCTTCAAATCTAAGATCCATCTCAATGCTTGTTATCTCTTTTAGCAAATGAATGACCTCAACCAATTTAAGCCTTCTGGTCTTGGGCAAAAACATTTCTACTAAATATGCAAAAAGCATGAGAGCTTCCAATTCTTGATTAAATATTTTTTCAATATTTGGACGCAGTATCTTAATAGCAACTTGTTTTTCATTGTTATTAAGAGATGCAAAATGTACTTGAGCTATCGAAGCCGCCGCTATGGGTTCGGAAATATTAGATATTTTGCCATATGTTTCTTCGCCAAGCTCTGACCGCAAACTCTCTTTTGCTTGAGCCAAGCTAAAGGCGGGCATTCGATCTTGAAGTTTTTGCAAATCCGTAGCCAAAGTATCGCCGACAATATCAGGTCTGGTGCCAAGGAATTGACCCAGTTTTATAAATGTTGGACCCAATTCTTTCAAGGCGTTAACAAATTTTTCATTTGCCGGTATAGATTTGTCTAGTTCTTTTGAATTGATTCTAAAACCCAATATCTTAAATGTGATGGTTACAAATAAAGGCGGATTGTAAATCTCTTCAAAATAATTAAGTGCATCAGCTTTTGCAAGCGATCTTCCAATTTTAAATAAACTATATAATTTTTTTATCATTTAAATCTTCCAGGCAGTATGTATGGAGACAACTCCAGCCATTAAATTAATATAATTAGCATTTCTAAATTTTGATTGTTCTAGCATTTTTTTAAACTCATCTTGAGTATAAAACTTTTGTATACTGCTAGTAAGGTATTCATATGGAGCTCTATCGCCCACTATAGCCTCACCTATCGCAGGAATAGCAGTCGAGTAAAGCTTGTACAGTTCTTTCAAAACAGGTTTAGTTACTTTGTAAAATTCTAAGCAAACAAACTTACCGCCTTTTTTTGTAACACGGTAGGCTTCATCAAGCGCCTTTTTTGTATCGTAAGTATTCCTTATCCCAAAACTTATAGCGTAAGTATCAACAGTTTCATTTTTTAGGGGAATATTCTCAGCGGCAGAACAAATTTCAATTATGTTTTTATTTTTTTCAAAAAAATTACTTCCCGTTTTTAGCATTAGGTAATTAGGATCAATTCTAAATAGCTGTTTAAACAAATTCTCTTTGCAAATTAATTTTGCTATATCGCCAGTTCCGGATGCCATATCTATTATAGATTCATTTTTCTTGGCGTTTATTATTTTAATAAATTCTTTTTTCCATAGTCGATGAGAACCAAGAGACATAATATCATTCATGACATCATACTCGTGATGAACTTTGTCAAAAACTTTTTTTACTATTTCTTTTTTAAGTTTTGTAGTTTTCATTTTAATATGTACAAATATAAAACATTGATATTTTTATAATAGCTTATTTTTTATGCCTGAGTTGCCAGAAGTAGAAATCACCAAAAAAACACTGCAGAAATACGTCGAGAACCAATATATCGCAGATATTAAAATCAATAATTATAATTTAAGATATAAAATTGATAAAAATTTCAAAACAAACACAAAAGGAAAAAAAATAAACAAAATCACAAGACGCTCTAAATATTTGATTTTTCATTTGTCTGATAAAAATTTTTTCATACTTCACCTCGGTATGTCTGGAAGGATACTTATTAGTAAAAATAAAGATAAAGATTTGTTAGATACAAGCTTTTACTCTACCACTTTGCCGATTCATAAGCACAATCATTTGTATTTTATATTTAAAAACAATATCATGATCTATAATGATACGAGACGTTTTGGTTTTATAAAATACTATACTCATGCGCAGTTTTTAAAATGCCAGCACCTCATTCATTTAGGCGTAGAGCCTTTGTCAAAAAAATTGAATTTTAATTTCTTTAAAAGAAAAATTGTACAATTTAACAAGGCTATAAAAAATATTCTGATGGACCAGACATTTATATGTGGTTTGGGTAATATTTACGTTAATGAAGCTTTGTTTTTGTCTAAAATTAATCCCAATAGGAAGGCTCCAACCCTAGAAGACAGGGAGGTAACCCTTTTAATAAAATCTATAAAAACAATATTAACAAAGTCTATTAGTCTAGGTGGCTCTACAATACGTGACTTTCACAACTCCGAAGGGAAGTCTGGAGAGTTCCAGAATTCTTTTAAAGTTTATGGAAAAGAGAACGAAAAGTGTCCAAGAAAAAAATGCAATGAGCTGATTAAAAAAATTATTATAGCTGGTCGAGCAACTTTTTTTTGTAGTTCGTGCCAGAAAGAATAGTAGTTGACCACTTTTAAACCACCATATATAAGCAACGGCGTTTATGGCAAATACAAAATCTGCAAAGAAAAAAACTAAAGTAATCAAGAAGAAAACCGCTATTAATAGAGTGCGTATCGGTAAGTATAAAGGTGCGGTAACTCAAATGGAAAGCCTAATCAAAAGCGGTGACAAAGAAAAAGCTAATAAATTTTTTGCAACTTTTCAATCACAATTGATGAAAGTATCGAAAAAAGGTTCAATTAAAAGACAAACTGCCACAAGAAAAATTTCTCGTATCTCTAAAAAAATTTCCGCTCTTAAGTAATTTTTTTTTATCCCATTCAAATTTTAGATAGTAATAAAGTCGGTACCTATCAATTCAAGGTTGTTTTTTTTATTTTTATAATTTTTTTATTTAATCAATCTTGGGTTGCTAAAAAAAATAAATAATAATTTTTTTATTTCACCTTTTAAGTGATATTTTTTTTTTTTATTTATTAAAAAAATTCTTGCACTAATATCTCACATCTGTACAACAGCGTTCTCTAAAAATTATGACAATTTCCACAGCACTACAAAATACTGACGATCTAAAAAAAAATTGGTCGGAAGTACAAATGAAGCTTAAAGAAATTTATGGTCTAGATGTTTACAAAAGCTGGATTCAAAATGTTGAAGCAAAAGAAACAAAACATAACTCACTTACGCTAGTTGTTAAAACACGATTTGTTAGAGATTGGATTGTTTCTCACTATGCAGACAAGATTTTAGATTTTTTTCAAAAATTAGACAATTCAGTTACTAGAGTGCAGTTTGAAATTCATGAAAGTTTTTATAGTGAAAAAGGCAATCAAACAAATATTGTTGATTTTGCTACAGGTTCACAAGTGGCAGATTCCAAAGATGCCGGATACGCTGCGAATAGATTAGATCGCAGGTTAACTTTTTCTAACTTTGTAGTTGGAGAAAGCAATCAGTTAGCTTTTTCAGCTGCAAAAAGAGTTTCGGAAACGTTGGGACATTACAATCCTCTATATGTTTATGGAACAGTTGGTCTAGGAAAAACTCATATTTTAAATGCAATAGGCAATGAGCTTAAAAAAACAGATAAGAAAATCATTTATTTATCAGCTGAAAGATTCATGTATCAGTTCGTTAAATCCATTAAAAATAAAGATACTCAAAAATTTAAAGATGTATTTAGAAATGTAGATGTTTTAATTCTTGATGATATTCAGTTCATTAGTGGAAAAGAAGTTACTCAAGAAGAATTTTTCTATACTTTTAATAGTTTGATTGAAAACCAATCCCAAGTCATTATTTCTTGTGACAGGCCTCCTAATGACCTGGACCGAATTCAGGACAGAATAAAGTCTCGATTAGCCGGAGGTTTGGTGGTTGATATTCAGGCACCCGATATTGCTTTGAGACTGCAAATTCTAAAAAATAGATGCAAAACAGAAGAGACTTATTTTGGCAAAGAAGTGTTGATTAATGACGAAATTTTAAGTTTTATAGCGAACGAATTTAAGTCTAGTATTAGAGACATGTTGGGTGTTTTAAATAGGATTATTGCTTCTTCACGAATTCAGAACAAGGTACCAACATTGCAAGATGCAAAGCTAATACTGAAGGATTTGTTAAACAATATGCAATCTGTGATTACCATAGAGAATATACAGAAATTGGTAGTAAATTATTATAATTTACCAATGTCTGATTTTTTATCGTCAAGAAGATCCAGACACATTGCAAGACCTAGGCAAGTTGCCATGTATTTATCCAAAAAACTAACAACAAAATCATTGCCTGATATAGGAAGAAAATTTACCGGCAGGGATCACACTACGGTTATTCATGCTATAAAGAAGGTAGAGGAATTAATGGCAGCTGATAAAAAATTTGAATATGAAGTTCAGGATATAAGTAACAAAATTCTAAAAAGCAATTAAATGGAACTTAAGATAGACAGAGATATTTTTTTAAAATGTCTTACCCATATTCAGGGCGTGGTTGAAAAGAAAAATACGCTTCCTATATTGGCTAATGTCTTAATTGAAGCATTCGAAGATAAGATACAAATTTCAGCAACAGATTTGGACATTGTTATTACAGAAAAAATTAATGCTGAGATTATCAAAGAAGGATCAACCACAACCACAGCACAAGTTTTGTATGACTTGGTTAGAAAACTTCCCTCAGGTTCGAATATTCATTTAAATTTACAAAATGACAAAAGATTAAAGCTGACATCTGGAAAATCAGATTTTAATTTGACTTGCTTACCAGCAAGCGAATTTCCAATCTTAGAAGATTCCATTGAAAGCGATTACTTAGAAATAAAAGCAAAGCATTTATTAAAACTTTTAAACAAAACTAAATTTTCAATATCCAATGACGAAACAAGACATTATTTGAATGGTATCTACTTGCACAAAACAGAAGATGAAAATCCAAAATTAGTTGCTGTTGCTACAGATGGCCATCGTTTAAGCAAAACACAAATTGGTCTAGAAGATGACAAGAGTTTTCACCCAGTAATATTGCCCAAAAAAACTATATTTGAAATTATTAATATTATTAGCGAGGAATCGGATACTTTGATTAAGATTTTATCAGTAAGATCTAAAATAAAGTTTGTTATCAATGATGTTATTCTTATTTCCAAAGTAATAGACGGAAAATTTCCTGATTATGAAAGAGTGATACCAACTGATAGCAGAAAAGAAGTTAGGGCAAATGTTGCCGAATTTATCAGTGCAGTGGATAGAATAAAATCCTTATCAGTAGATAGAAAAGGAGTAATTAAAATAAATATAGAAAATAACAAAATGAGATTTTTTGTTAACGATTCTTCGTCAGGAGAGGGAATAGAAGAAATTAACGCAGATTATGAGGGTGAAAATTTAGAAATAGGTTTTAACGCAGGTTATTTGATGGATATAGCAAGTAACATTCAAGATGATAATATTATTTTAAAACCAAAAGACGCAACATCTCCAATCATTATCAAAGACCAAAAAGATCTGGATTCAACCTACGTTGTGATGCCCATGAGAGTTGTCTAATGTCTAATGGCACTTGTTAAACAAATAGATATAAAGAATTTTAAATCCCACGCATCTTTTCAATCAAAAATTTTAAGCAAAGACGTTGTTGTCTCCGGCAATAACGGAATTGGCAAAACAAATTTATTAGAATCTCTTTCATTTTTCTCAAACTCAAAAGGAATGAGGGGCAATAAGCTAGAAAATTTTTTTCAAAAAAAAAATGAGATACAAAGCAAATTCTTAAAAGTAGATTGTTGGTTACAGCAGAAAGATTATTCCACCAATATCTCATATGAATTGGTTAAAGAATCCAATCAGGTGTCTAAAAATTTTTTTATAGATAGCAAAAAAGTTTCCAATCAGCAGGTACGTTCTCTTGTAAATTTTATTTGGCTATCACCTCATATGGACAAAATCATGTATGAAGGTGGATCTATTAAAAAAAACTTTATTGACAAAATTACTTCAAACTTAGACTTGAATTTTAAAAAAAATTTAACAGATTTTAAAAAATTTTCAGAAGAAAGAGTTGCTCTTTTAATTAATAATTCAGATAAAAAATGGATCTCAATTATAGAAGGAAAAATGGCAGTAATTCTGTATACAATTTTTATTGAAAGAAGAAAAAAAATACTTTCTTTAAATACAATATCTAAAAATTTATTAAAATCATTTAAAGAGTTTAAAATTCAAATATATAATGATCTAGAAAATCAGCTCTTGCAGGAAAAAAAATGTATTGAAAAAATAGCCAAGGTATTTTTTGACAATCGTTCCTTAGACGAATCTATCAAGCGCAATACGTTCGGTCCTAGCATCGACCAAATTAATTTTTTTGATTGTAACAAGAATTTAAATTCTGAGCTTTGTTCTACAGGAGAGCAAAAATCTATTTTGCTTAGCATTGTTTTGGCTTTTGCCTGGATGTACAAGCAGGAAGGTATTGAGTTTATTTTGTTATTTGATGAGATTTCATCGCACATAGATGAAAAAAATATGGGGAATTTTTTCCAAGAAGTTGCTAAATTTAATACTCAAGCTTGGTATACAGGAACCAATAAAAAAATCTTCCAAACCATTGAAAACAAAGCTTTTTTTATAGATTTGGCCTAATTCCGTACTCCAATTTTAACAATAAAAATGATATAAAAGAACTTCTTTTATAATCAAAAAAATGAGCAAAAACTTAGAAAAAATAGAAAAACCAGATTCTTATGGCGCAGACTCTATTAGAGTCCTGAAGGGTTTAGATGCCGTAAGAAAAAGACCAGGAATGTACATCGGGGACACAGATGATGGAACGGGTCTACATCACATGGTGTTTGAGGTTGTAGACAATTCTATTGATGAGGCATTAGCCGGCCATTGTTCAAAAATTGATGTTAGTATTAACAGCGATAACACAGTAACCGTTTCAGATAATGGAAGAGGTATTCCTGTAGATATTCACAAGTCAGAAGGTATTTCTGCAGCAGAAGTTATCATGACCCAATTACACGCCGGCGGTAAATTTGACCACAAAACATATAAAGTTTCGGGAGGACTACACGGAGTTGGGGTATCGGTTGTTAATGCTCTCTCTGAAAATCTAAAATTAACAATATCTAGAGAAAAGAAAAAATACTTTATAGAATTTAAGGATGGAGCAGCGATTAAGCCATTAGCTGAAATTGGAAAATCAGAAGAAACTGGAACTTTAGTTACTTTTGCACCCTCTGCTGAAATTTTTACTTCCATAGTTTTTCAAACAAGCATTTTAGAAAAAAGATTAAAAGAGCTTGCTTATCTTAACAAGGGTTTAGAAATTACTTTAACTGACCAGAGAAAAAGCAAACCTCAACATTACAAATTTAAATTTGAAGGCGGGATAAAAGAATTTGTTAAGGATCTAAATAAAAATAAAGAAAAAATTAAGAACGATTCTAACGAACAGATTTTAGAGGAGCCTATTTATTTTATAGGATCTAAAAATGACATTGAAGTGGAATGTTCGTTAGTTTGGAACGCAACTTATAATGAGCAGGTAATGTGTTTTACTAACAATATACCGCAAAAAGACGGCGGAACGCATTTATTGGGTTTTCGAAACGCCATTACAAGACTTATTAATAAATATGTTACGGATAATGGACTAGCAAAAAAAGAAAAAGTTACAATTTCTGGAGAGGATGTCAGAGAGGGATTGATTTGCGTTTTGTCTACAAAAGTTCCTGACCCTAAATTCTCATCGCAAACTAAAGAAAAACTAGTTTCTTCAGAAGTGCGACCGGTTGTTGAAACTATTACCAGTGAAAAATTATCGGTTTGGTTTGATAAGAATCAAAAGGAAACAAAAATTATTATAGGAAAAATAATTCACGCAGCTGTCGCAAGAGAAGTTGCCAGAAAAGCAAGAGAGAGTGTGCGTCGTAAAAGTGCATTAGATATCACCAGTCTTCCCGGAAAATTGGCTGACTGCCAAACCAGCGACAAGGAAAAAGCAGAGCTTTTTATTGTTGAGGGAGATTCGGCAGGCGGATCTGCTAAGCAAGCGAGAAACAGGGAGTTTCAGGCAGTACTACCTTTGCGTGGTAAAATTTTAAATACTTATGTTGAGCAAAAAAATGATCCGGATGAAAAGAAAAAAGTTTTTGCAAAAATGCTATCTTCAAATGAAATCATTACACTGATTAATGCTTTGGGAACTGGGTTTGATCCGTTTCAAATTGAAAATTTAAGATATGGAAAAATTGTTATTATGACCGACGCCGATGTTGATGGATCACACATCAGAACATTACTTTTAACCTTTTTTAACAACGAGCCGTTTAATCAGCTAATTAAAACAGGAAGAATATGGATTGCTCAACCACCACTTTATAAAATGACCAAAGGATCAAAATCCACTTATATTAAAAATGAGCAAGCTTTAGAAGATTTCATTATTTCACACTCAGATGTCTTGAAGACTACAAAAAAAGATTCAGAACAGTATAAGGAACTTTTTGAAATCGAAAAATCGAAGTTTACTCTCCAAAGATTTAAAGGACTGGGTGAAATGAATCCCGAAGAGCTTTGGAATACAACTTTAGACCCAAAAAATAATACCTTGCTTCAAGTTAACTATTCTTCCGTTAGTGAAAAACTCTCTATGATAGGAAATGAAGAGACATCCCCATCAGCTGAAGATGTTGAAATTTTTGATATTCTTATGGGTGATGATGTTTCAAAAAGAAAAGATTTTATCAATACCAACGCTATTAACGTCAATAATCTAGACGTTTAAAATGAATCTTAAAAATATTTTTGGGCTAAGCCAGGAAAATATTAAACTAGAAACTCTTATAAATATAAGGTGGATTGCAATTATTGGGCAGTTGTTTGCTGTCTGCCTAATTATATTCTACTACCACTTTGAATTTCCTTATCCATGGGCATTGGCAGCAATCTTTTTATCAATTTTTCTTAACGGTATTTTGGAATTTATTAAAACTTCCACTCAAAGATTAAATAATTTTTGGGCAAGTCTAAGTATTTTGTATGATTTAATTCAACTGTCTTTTTTGCTTTACTTGACTGGAGGTATCACCAATCCGTTTTCGATTTTAACTATAGTCCCAACTACCATTGCAGTTACTTATTTATCTAAAAGAAGTAGTGTTATTATTGCCATCACATCAATTTTATTATTAAGTGTTTTAACTAAGCAGTACCTGCCCCTGCCAGGACCCTATATTTCTTTGCCAGAATATTATCTTCTTGGACTCTGGGCTTCCTTAACGGTGGGCATTATTTTTTTAGGATTTTATGCCTATTCTCTAACCGAAGAACATAGGAAAAGGTCAAAGGCTCTTGATAATTTAGAGCAGACTTTATCAAGAGAAAGGGAATTAAAATCTTTGGGCGGTCTAGCCGCCGCCGCCGCCCATGAATTGGCAACCCCTCTGGGCACCATAACTCTTGTTGTGGAAGATTTAAAAAAACAATTGGGAAAAGATTCTAGATTTAAACAAGATGTGGAGCTTTTAAATTCACAGATTCAAAGATGCAAAAATATATTAAAAGATTTATCTACTGATCCCAATAAACAAGATTCATTTATAGAAAACATTTCTTTTAAGAATTTAATTAAAGAAATTACTTTTTCTTTGGAGGCTCCCAAGAACAAGAGTGTTAAGGTAAATGACGTTAATATTGCAAACAACATTATTGTTAGCAGGAAAGTAGAAGTTATTTATGCTTTGCGAAATATCATTGATAATGCTTTAAAATTTGCAAATCAAAAAATAGAAATTGAAATTTATAATCAGGGTAAGAAAATTGGTGTAAATATAAATGACGATGGAGAAGGTTTCCCTCAGGATGTTATTCAAAAATTAGGTGAACCATATATAAAATCCGCCCTAGTTGCCAAAAACAAAAGTGGTCTTGGACTTGGTATTTTTATATCTAAAACATTATTAGAAAGAACTGGGGCCAAAATAACATTTAAAAAAAGTAGTCTGGGTGGAGCTCTTGTCAGTGTTGTTTGGAGCGAAAGTAGCTTCGTTATCAAATAATATTAAAATATTATTTTACGGAAGGTTCCTGCTGGGTCATGCAATGAATCGCGCCAAATCCCCAAATTAAATCTTTGCAGTTAATCGGAATAATTTTTCTATTTTTGATATTTTTTTGGATAATGTTTAAAGCAATGTCGTCATTTTTATCTTCAAACACAGGCACTAAAACAACGTTATTTGCAAAATAGAAATTTAAATAGCTAGCAGGAACTCTCATTTTCTTAATGTACAATGGCTTTGGCATCGGTATTTCAATAATCTCATTTTTTTTATTATCTTGATTGGTAGATTTTTCTAAAATTTTTAGATTTTCTTGAAGAGGGCCGTAGTTCTTGTCCTTTTTATTATGCTCTATTGCTGTAAATATTTTATTAGTATCAAAAAATCTAGTTATATCATCCACATGACCATGGGTATCGTCGCCAACGATACCTTTGTTTAGCCATATAAACTTTTTAATATTTAAATGTTTGGCTATCACTGTTTCAATTTTTTTCTTAGATAAGCCAGAATTTCTTTGCTGCACAGCTCCTAGAAGACATTCTTTGGTTGTAATTAAAGTTCCCTGTCCATTCACATCTATAGATCCTCCCTCCAAAACAAATGGCATTGAATTTTTTTTACCGGCTACCATAGGGGTAATGCTCTGAATATTTTGAATTTTAGCAATTTCCAAAGGGACCAAGTTATCGTGTTGGTAGTCTTTGTATTTTGCCCAAGCATTAAAACCCCAATTGAGTATAATTTTTTCTCTTCTTTTTTTGTTAATTAAATATATAGGACCAGTATCTCTTGTCCAAACCCTGTTGGTTTGGATGACATGAATATGAACATTGGATAATCGGATATTCTTTTGATTTAAATATTTTTGTATTTTTTTTACTTGTGCACGGTCCTGAACTAGTAAATTGACCTTTTGGTATTTGCTTATGCTTGATATAATTTCTCTAAAAACGTCTGGAATTTTAGCAAATAATCCAGGCCAGTCGTTTTTATTGTGAGGCCAAGCCAGCCATGTAGAATCTTGCTTTTCCCACTCAGCAGGCATTCGGAAGTCAGTATTGCCAATCATTTTATCCATTAGATGGATTTTTTAGCAAATCTTTATAATGATCAATTCTTCGATCTCTTAAAAAAGGCCAGTGCTGTCTTGCAAATTCTATTTTTTTTAGATCAATTTCGCAAATAACAATTTCTTCTTTGTTGGGCGAAGCCTGTTTTATAATGTTTCCACTTGGATCAAAAATGATAGAGTTGCCCCAAAACTCCAATTTGTCTTTTTTGCTTTTTTCCAATCCTATTCTATTTACTGCCACCACATAAACTCCATTTGCAATGGCATGAGATCTTTGCATAGTTATCCAAGACTGCAATTGGCTTTTTCCATACTTCTTTTTCTCTTTAGGATGCCAACCAATGGCTGTTGGGTAAAAAATAATGTCGGCACCTTTTAAGCAAGTCGCTCTTGCAGCTTCAGGAAACCACTGGTCCCAGCATATTAGCGTACCAACATTGCAATATTTTGTTTTGAAAGATTTGAATCCAAGATCACCAGGCGTAAAGTAAAATTTTTCATAAAATTGCGGATCGTCTGGTATGTGCATTTTTCTATAGTTTCCAACAATATTTCCCTCCTCATTAATAACAAAGCATGAATTATGGTATAATCCGGGAACTTTTTTTTCGAAGATAGGCGATAATAAGTTAATTTTTAATTCCTTGCAGAGCTCTCCTAGTATCTTGCTTGTTGGTCCTGGGATCGTTTCTGCATAAGAAAAGTATTTGTGATTTTCTTCTTGGCAAAAGTAAGGATATAAAAAAAGTTCTGGGAGGCATACAATTTTTGCCCCAAGTTTACTAGCTTTTCTAATTTTTTTTATTGCGTTATCAATATTCTTTTTAGGATTTGATCCAATCTTCATTTGAATCATCCCAATCTTGAATTTAGAACTCATTTATTGAATATATTTGAATAATTTCTTCTTGGTCGGTTTTTCCAATTCATACGGTGGTACGCATCGCTTGCTATTAGGGGCAACACGCTAGTTGCTTCAGCAAAAACCATTTGTTCTTTCGTAGTATCAACTTTGCCCCACGAACTCGCTTCTTTCAATGTAGAACTGCTGCAAGCACCGTCTCTAGAATCGGCAACAGTTATTTGAACGGCATATTTGTGCATTTCAGCATTTTTACCCAATAGCTCAGCACATATAACAGTATCTTGAACAAAGTTTTTTGGTACTCCTCCACCAATCATAAATAGACCAGAATTCTTTGATTGTATTTTAATCTCCGTAAGCTCTCTAAATTCCCGGATAGAATCTATAGTTAAATGTTTTTCAGGGTTTTGTTCTTGATGCAACACCAATCCAAAACCAGCAGAGCTATCTGTAAAGGCAGGACAAAAGATAGGAACACCATGATCGTAAGCAGTTTCTATTAATGAATTTTTTTTCTTAGAATTCTTTTTTAAGTATTTTCCCAATTCCCAAATAAATTCTCGAGATGTATGCGGTTTAGGAGGAAGTGAGTTTGCTACATCACAAATGGTTTTGTCGCAAGATTGGAGCTCATCTTCATCAATATAAGTATCGTAAATTCTATCAATGTAATTCTCTCTCAGTACGTTATCGCCTTGAAACTGGTTTCCCTGGTAGTGCTTGAATCCCAAAGCCTCAAAAAAATCCATATCAATGATAGAGGCACCAGTAGAAACTATCACATCCACCATATTGTACTTAATAAGATCAGAATATAGCTGCATACAACCACCTGCAGATGTGGAGCCTGCCAAAGTTAAAAATATTGTACAGTCCTTGTCGCTAACCATTTCGTTAAAAATTTTTGCAGCATTTCCAGTCTCTCTTGAAGTAAAAGACATTTTTGACATAGAATCAATAATTGGTCGCGCATCAAAAGAGGTAATGTCGATATGCTCAACCGCAGTAGATAAAAAACTAGATTTGTTATGGCCCATAATTTTTTTTGATATTTAACTATGCAACTAGATAGTTGCTATCAGTCTCTTCTTCAAAAACAGACATGATTGGCTTGTCACTAACCTCATGTATTTCATTTGAGTAAAAACCATTAAACTGCGTTCTTAAGCTAATTCCATAGGCACCAAGCTGTCCTATTTCAATGTAGTCACCTTCTTTTATATTGTTTGGCAACAAGAAAGGACCTTTCATAAAATCAATACCGTCACAAGTTGGTCCATAAAAACTAAAAGGAGTTAGTCTTTTAGAAAAAGATTTTTCTACTGAAATCATTCTTGTTGGAAAAATAAAACTTGGTGTTCCAGCATCAAATAAAGAGCCGTAAGTTCCATCATTAATATATAGGATTTGTTTTTTTCTTAATTCTACCCTAACTACTGTAGAGCCACTCTCAGCAACCAAAGCTCTTCCTGGTTCGCAAATTAACCGAGTGGTGTCTGGCAAGTTTAGTTTGTTAAAAGCATTTGTAATCTCATTAACATACTCACTCAAAGGTCTTGGATATAAATCAGGATAAGTAGAAGGAAATCCACCACCTACATTGATAATATCAGGAGTTATTTCTGATTTTTTAATTAGTGTTGCGATGTCCTTAAGTGCTTTTGCATAAGATATTGGATGCATACATTGAGAACCAACATGAAAACTAACGCCAATTTTTTTTGCAACTTCTTTTGCACTTTTTAATAAACTTACAGCTTCAGAGATAGTTGCGCCAAATTTTTTTGACAAATCAATTTCCGCATGTTCATTTGAAATGGCAACTCTTAAATAAAGAGTTAAATCATTTGCGCGGTTTGTTACTTCTAAAATTTTTTCTAATTCAAATTTACTATCGAAGGAAAAGTCTCTTACTCCGTAGTTAAAGTAAGCTTCATAGATGCTTTCTTTATTTTTCACTGTGTGCATAAAATATGCTTTTGCATTAGGAAGAACTCTTTTTACTAATTTTATTTCTTCCAAAGAAGCAGTATCAAAATTTGTGACACCACTATCAAATATTGTTTGTAAAACTTGTTCATTAGGATTGCACTTCACCGCGTACAATGTTGTGCCCGGGAAATTCTGAACAAACCACTTCGAGGCTGTTTGAATACTTTCTTTTCTAATGCAGTAAACTGGATTTACTGGTCTTGTAATCTTGACCAACTCGTCAACAGACTGAAATTTTGCCATCTCATAAAACCTCTCGTTAGTTACTAGTCAGCTATTTAAATTTTAATTAAAAAAGCCATCTTAATTTCGCAATTAAGGTTATTTTTAATTAATGTAAAGATAAAAAGTATGCACATATTTTTTTTTACAAATACTATTTCTGACCTCTCCGGATCCTCGCCCATGATAAAATTTAACCTTGTGGTTATGAAATTTGCACCTATATTGAGGCCATGAAACATAACAATAACTCCCTTAAAATAAGCGATTTTGAAGATAAAACGCTTCTAATTGTGGATGATGATGACCCGTTTAGACTTAGACTAGGAAGAGCTATGGAGGGAAAGGGTTTCAAGGTTATTTTGGCAAAAGGTGTAGAGGAGGCGAATATTTTGGTTAAAAAAAGCCCACCAGCCTTTGCTGTGATCGATTTAAGGCTTCTAGACGGCAATGGATTAGATGTTGTAGATGAAATTCACAAGAATAGAGAAGATAGCAGGATTATCATGTTAACTGGGTATGGAAATTTACCAACAGCGGTAGCGGCAGTTAAGGCTGGAGCAATCGATTATATCTCCAAACCTGCAGATGCAGAAGCGGTTGAAGCTGCTTTGTTAGCAGCTCCGGATAAAAAAGCAGCACCACCTGAAAATCCAATGTCTGCAGACCGTGTTAAGTGGGAGCATATTCAAAGAGTTTTTGAATTGTGTAATAGAAATGTTTCTGAAACAGCCAGAAGACTTAAAATGCACCGAAGAACACTACAAAGAATATTGTCTAAAAGATCGCCTAAGTAAATTCATTAAATAATCTAATATTATTAGTTTTATAATAGTGACTATTAATAAATATATTTTTATTCACACCTTTAATTTTATGAGTAATTCTAAAGTAATTTTTATTAACCCAATAAAAAGTAGTTTGGTAGGTGTCTTTTAGACAGTAATACAAAGAGCTATCAGATTTTTTATTTAGTCTAAATTTTTGAAAAAGCTTCCCCACATCTGGACCAGTATTAAAAAAAAATTCCAATTCTTTTTTATTTTTTTTTATTAGATACTTATTTTCTCCAAAAATAATATTTTTTTTACTAATATTTGTAAGAAACTTTTCTTGCAAGACAATTTCTCTCAGTTTATTTTTTTTTATAAAGGCAATCCCACTAGAAACGGCGTGTGTGGATATGCTTCTTTTAATTCTCCAGAGTCCAACCAGATCATTGAATAAAGAACTCAGAAATTTATATCTTATTTGAAATTTTTTTTCTAAATGATAAAAATTTAGGAATAAAAATAGCCAATAGAAGTAATTTTAAAACTTCTGCTAAAATAAATGGATTTAAACCCCAGCTCAATAAGGGCTTGTCAAAACCAAACAAGATTCCAAGCCAAGCAAGACCAAAGATATATGTTGGGGAAATGGCTACAATCAAAAGAGAAATTCTTGTTATAAATTTTTTATTAAAATTGATCTTCCCAGCCAAAAAAGAGCTTATTACATACCCAATTAGATAACCACCAGTTGGACCCACTATATACGAAAATCCCATGCCTTTTTCCGGGGTTCCAGCAAACACAGGTATTCCCATTGCCCCTTCCATTAAATATGTCACAAGAACAATTGCGCCCAATCTTGGACCAAAAAGTATACCAATGCTCAACACAACAAAAGTCTGCATTGTCATTGGCACAGGGTAAAAAGGAATTTTAATTTTGGAAGAAATTGCTAGGAGGCATGTTGAAAAAAATATTAACAAAACATAGTTAATTGTTTTGTTTAAAGTTTTTTTATCAAAAGTTTTTTGTTCGATCATTTGTTATTAGTTAATTTTATAAAAACGTCTTCCAGGTCAGCATCTTCTGTCATTATATCTTCAATTTCAAGTCCTTTTTCTTTAATTTTAGAAATGATATCTTCAACGCCCGTAACTGTTTTGTCATATTTGATAGATATTTCGTTGGTTTTTAAATATTCAATTACAAGGTTTTCATCTAGTTTTTCACCAATATTTTTGAAATTTTTTATTTTAAATTTTATTTTTTTTAAATGAATTTCAGATAGCAAATTTTCAGTTTTGTCCAAAGCAACAATTTTTCCATGATTAATAATTGCAATTCTACCGCATAATTCCTCTGCTTCTTGAAGATAATGTGTAGTTAAAATAATAGTTACTCCCTGTCTGTTTAGTTCTTTAATATTTTCTAAAAGCTTTTGTCTCAAATCAACATCAACACCAGCGGTTGGTTCGTCTAATATTAATAGGGGTGGCTGGTGCACCATTGCTTTTGCCACTAATAATCTTCTTCTCATACCTCCGGAAAGAGATCGCATATATACATTCGCTTTATCTGTTAGACTGGTCAGTTCTAATATTTTATCTGTAATTCTGTCTTTCTTTGCTACTCCATATAACCCGGCTTGAATTTCCAATAGTTGTTTTGGTGTAAAAAAAGGATCTACATTTACTTCTTGAGGGACAACTCCCAATGAAGCTCTTACTTGTCTTGGATTTAAATCCAAATCAAACCCCCACACGTTAATAGTCCCTTCTGATTTGATAACAGTTCCAGCTAAAATATTAATCAAAGTAGATTTTCCGGCACCATTAGGGCCCAGCAGACCAAAAATCTCTCCTTGCTTGACATCAAAAGTAACACTGTCCAATGCCAACAAAGACTTGTCATTTTTCAACTTGTAAGACTTGCTAACCTTTTCTACTTGAAGAGCGATTGAATTATTCATGAAGTAATAATTGTATTAATACTTAATAATTTCTATAAAAGAAATTAGTTTTATGAACAATAGCTCCAACAAGCACATTTATCTTATAGATGGCTCAGGTTATATTTTTAGAGCCTATTATGCCCTACCACCCCTCACCAGAAAAAGTGACGGCTTGCCGGTCGGGGCAGTAAGTGGTTTTTGTAGTATGCTTTATAAGTTCTTAGAGGAAGCAAGGTCATTAGATAAAGCTGATCGTCCTACTCATTTGGCCGTTATATTTGATAGCGCAAGAAAAAATTTTAGAAACGATATTTACAAAGAATATAAAGCGAATAGACACGATACTCCTGAAGATTTAATTCCTCAATTTGACTATATTAGAAAAGCTGTGGAAGCATTTAATATCCCCAGCGTAGAATTGCTAAACTATGAAGCCGATGATTTGATCGCAACATATAAGGAGCAAGCTTCCAAAAAAGGCATTAAGGTTACGATTATTTCATCAGATAAAGATTTGATGCAATTAGTTGATGATAATACCTTCATGTTTGATTCTATGAAGGATCGCTTTATAGGCAAAGAGGAGGTAAAAGAAAAGTTTGGAGTGTACCCAGACAAAGTGATTGATGTTCAATCTTTAGCCGGAGATTCTTCAGACAACATTCCCGGAGTTCCAGGAATAGGCGTCAAAACTGCCGCTGAATTAATTAATGAATATGGTTCTCTTGAAAATCTCTTAGATAACGCAGCCAGCATTAAGCAGCCTAAGCGAAGGCAGTCGTTACTAGACAATAAAGACAAGGCCTTCATGAGCAAACAGTTGGTTACATTAAAAAGAGATGTTCCTATCAAAAACACATTAGACGAGTTTGTTTTGAAGCCAATTAATGCCGATAAAATATTGCAATTTCTTAAAGAAATGGAATTTACAAGACTTTTTAACAGGTTGGAAGCCGACTACGGAAAATTTTCTGGTGAAACAAGCACACCCCTAGAAAACATAAAAAAATCAGAAGACAAAAATATCGATCATCCTCCCGCTCCTAAGAAATATAAAAAAAATTTTTCTCTTATTTTAAACATTCAAGAATTAAAAGATGTTTTGGAAAAAGCAGATGAAAAAGGAATCTTTGCAATAGATACTGAAACAAACTCATTGGATACAATGGTTGCAGACCTTGTTGGAATCTCTTTGTCTTATAAGGCCGGAGAGGCATTTTATATACCGTTGAGACATAAAAAAGAATTAGACCCTCTTGTTAAAAAACAACTTAACCCAAAAGATGTCTTGGCAGTGATCAAGCCCTACTTGGAAGACACTACCATTAAAAAAATTGGTCAAAATATAAAATATGATTATAGAATTTTTTTGAAATACGGAATTCAAATGAATTCAATAGAAGACACGATGCTGATGTCATACTCTTTAGATGCTGGGAAAAACAGGCACAATATGGATCTTTTGTCAGAGATTCATTTGCAGCACAAAACCATTTCATTCAAAGATGTTGCTGGAATTGGCAAAGCCCAGGTAACTTTTGATTTCGTAGATATTGAGCAAGCCAAAGATTATGCCTGCGAAGATGCAGACATCACTCTTAGATTGTACCAGTTTTTTGAAAAAAGATTATTTATAGAAAATGTTTTGGGAGTTTATGAAAACTTAGAAAAGCCATTAATTAAAATTCTAGCCACAATGGAGAATAATGGAATTAAGATAGATGAAAATATTTTAGGAAAATTATCAAAAAAATTTGAGATTGAAATTAAAAATCTTGAAAAAAAAATATTTAAAATTTCAAAGGAAGAATTCAACATTGGTTCTCCAAAACAATTGGGGGATGTGATTTATGAAAAATTAAAAATTGCAGGAACAAAAAAAACCAAAAAAGGAAATTTTGCTACCAATGTCTCAGTTTTAGAAGATTTGGCAGATCAGGGTCATGAATTTCCGAAGCTAGTTCTAAATTGGAGACAAAAATCCAAACTCAAAAATACTTATACTGATACACTTCCAACTTACATTCATAAAAAAACAAAAAGAGTTCATACGTCATTTTTATTGGCAGCTACCACAACGGGTAGACTTGCAAGCGCAAATCCCAATCTTCAAAATATCCCTATTAAAAATATAGAGAGTAAAGAAATTAGATCTGCATTTATTACAGACAAAAATTCAAGTCTTATTTCAGCCGATTATAGTCAAATTGAAATGAGAATCCTTTCCCATATGGGAGATGTTAAGGAGTTAAAAAAAGCTTTTTTAAATAAGGAAGATATTCACAATTTAACAGCTAGCCAAATATTTGGGGTTTCCATTAAGCAAGTGGATGGAGATATGAGAAGAAAAGCCAAGGCAATTAACTTCGGTATTATTTATGGTATATCTTCATATGGATTGGCAAAACAAATTTCTGTCAGTAATTCAGAAGCTGAAAGTTTTTTAAGGTCTTATTTTACAAAGTTTCCCGAGATTAAAGAATTTATGAATGAGACAATAAAGTTCTGCAGAAAAAATGGTTATGTAAAAACTTTATTCGATAGAAAGTGCCACTTCCCAAGCATTAATGATAAAAATCATACTTTAAGAACCTTTCAAGAAAGGGCATGCATCAATGCTCCGATCCAAGGAACAGCTGCTGACGTCCTCAGACTTGCAATGGTAAAAATTGATAAAAAAATTATAGATAAAAATATTAATGCTAATTTGCTTATACAGGTGCATGATGAGCTACTCCTAGAATGTAAAGAAAAAGATGAGAGTAATGTAAAAAAACAAATATCTTTTGAGATGGAAAGCGCATCAGAACCTCTTCTACAATTTAGTATTCCACTCACAGTAGACATAAAAAGCGGTAAAAACTGGACTGAAGCTCATTAATTAGTAGTCTTTTTTTTGACTTTTTTTGATAATATTAACTCTTAAATGATGAACAAAATAATTGCATTAGTGGATGATGATAGAAATATTTTAACAAGTGTTTCTATGGCTTTAGAAAATGAAGGTTTTAAAGTTCAAACATATCTTGATGGTGAAAGTGCTTACATCGGAATTACAAGAACACCACCTGATCTGGCGGTTATTGATATTAAAATGCCAAAGATGAATGGAGAGGAGTTATTAAAAAAACTTAGAAAAAAAACTGACATTCCTATTATTTTTCTCACATCAAAAGACGAAGAAGTGGATGAGTTGTTAGGTTTGAAATTGGGGGCAGATGATTTTGTAAAAAAATCAGGAGGATTTTCAATTAAAGTTCTTATAGAACGAATTAAGGTTCAGTTTAGAAAAAGAGATCAGAATATTCCAGGTAATAAAAACACAGTTCAGCAAGGAAAGCTCATGCTTGACCCCGAACAACTTGAATGTACATGGGACAACCAAGCTTTGCCTGACAAGCTAACAACTACAGAGTTCCAAATTGTATATGAATTGGCTAAAAGACCTGGAGTTATTAAAGAGAGGTCTCATTTAATGACTATTGCATACAAAGAAAGTGATGACGTGGAAGACAGAACGATTGATAGTCATGTCAAAAGAATTAGAAAAAAATTTAAAAAAATTGATAAAGATTTTTCAGCTATAGAAACTAGGTACGGCAGTGGATATCGTTGGAATGTAGGCCAATAATGTTTACTAGACTGCTGTCCTCCAGATCTTTGTTGGCTCAGTTTTTAGTTTTTAATTTATTTACATTTATTATTCTTGGTTTTTTTACTTTTATTTATCTAAAAGCTATTCAACCAGAGCTAATATCTAAGCAATCTAACCAGCATCTTCGTGTTATCAAAAATATTGAAGCTAATTTAAATATACAAAAAACCAAAATTGGTAGCAAAGATTTAAAAAATTTTTTAATTAAATCTAAATTTCTATTAGATGAAGTAGATCAGATAAGATTTTTGAACAAAGAAGGAGAGCCTTTGTTCGACTCAATTTTCTTAGATCTTGACCAAAAAGTATTTTCCAAAGCTTTAAAAATTGAGCAATCAAGTTTGAGAAGCCAGGCTAAAGAAGAAGAAAAAATATTGATTGGCAATACAAAACAAGATCTTTCCAATGAAAGTTTTTTAAAAAAAAACATAACTAGATTAAGCGATACAAATAATTTTAGCGAATCAGAGCTAGTCAAAAAAAATTTTATTGTTCACACCTTTTCAAAGATTCTTTTAGAAAATAATGAGCAGCTTATAATAATTATTTCTGAAATTTCAAATGAGATTATGCTAGCTGTTGAAGAAAGAAAAAACTTTGTTCTTAGATCTGTGATTGTAGCTGCGGTTATTATTTTAATTTTTTCCATTTTTTTAAATGCATACATTATAAAACCAATTAGAGAGCTAAGTGCGCTTGCCAATCAAGCTTCTCCTGAAAGAAAAAAAATTAGTTTCATTAATAGAATAGAAAATAGAGATGATGAAATTGGAAAGTTATCGAGATCATTGAGTGAAATGACCAACACATTGTATGACCGTATTGATTTAGCTGAAAGATTTGCATCTGATCTTACACATGAAATTAGAAATCCTTTAGCATCTCTCAAAGGCGCATCAGACCTGCTTAATACGACGAATGACAAGATCAAAAGAGACAAATTGTTAAAAATTATATCCAATGATGTAGACAGAATTGAAAGACTTATTACTGACTATTCTCAAGTTTTGAAAGATGAGGTAACTCAGTCTAGATCTACTGCAAAAGAATTTGATTTAATACCTGTAATTGAAGCTGTTGTAGAAGACTTTAATGCAGATACAAAAACTTTGAATAAAAATATTTCTATTGTTTTCAAAAATTTGTCCCTAAAACAAAAAACAGCAAAAATATTTGGCATTGAAAGCAGAATTGAGCAAGTGATGGCCAACATCTTGGAAAATGCTGTTTCGTTTAGCCCAAGAAATAAAGCAGTTACATTGTCTATTTCGCAAAAAAACAAAAAAGTGAAAATACTAGTCCGAGATAAAGGCCCAGGATTTGACGAGAAAAATGTAAGTAAGATCTTTGAAAGATTCTATAGTGACCGCCCCGATGACAGTTCCGTTAATCATTCAGGCTTAGGATTGAATATTGTAAAAAGTATTATCGATTCACACAAGGGATCTATTGAAGCTTATAACTTTTCAAAAACTTCTAATTCAGGTGCTGTGATTGATATACAGTTGCCCTTGCGGAAATAATTAATTGATTTCACGCATTTAACTTGTTAAAGGACAACTATAAAAATGGACTTTAAAGTAAAAGATATTAATTTGGCTGATTTCGGAGATAAAGAAATTTCTCTCGCGGAAACAGAAATGCCAGGATTGATGGCATTGCGTGCCGAGTATTCTGCTAAACAGCCCCTAAAAGGAGCAAATATTCTTGGTTGTCTTCATATGACAATACAAACGGCAGTATTAATAGAAACACTCACTTCTTTAGGAGCTTCCGTGCGATGGTCTTCATGTAATATTTTTTCTACCCAAGATCATGCGGCAGCATCAATAGCAAGAAAAGGAATTCCGGTATTTGCTTGGAAAGGCGAAACAGACGAAGAATACTGGTGGTGTATTAAACAAACTATCGAGGGCAATAAAGATTGGAAGCCCAACATGATTCTTGACGATGGAGGAGATTTAACAGATTTACTACACAAAGAATATTCAGATTTACTCAAGTCAGTAAAAGGAGTTTCGGAAGAAACTACAACAGGCGTACTGGCTTTGAAAAAAATGGAATCCCAAAAGAAACTATTAATACCGGCTATCAATGTTAATGATTCAGTTACAAAATCTAAATTTGATAATTTGTATGGCTGCAGAGAGAGTCTTGTGGACGGAATTAAGAGAGCAACAGATGTTATGATGTCAGGAAAAGTCGCCATAGTTGCAGGCTTTGGTGATGTAGGAAAAGGAAGCGCTGCATCTCTAAGACAGAATGGAGCAAGAGTTTTAGTTACAGAAACAGATCCTATTTGCGCATTACAAGCGGCCATGGAAGGCTACGAAGTAGTTTTGATGGACGAGGCAATTAGTAGTGCAGACATAATTGTTACAGCGACTGGTAACAAAGATATTGTTACAGCTGATCACGTCAGAATGATGAAAGATAGGGCCATTCTTTGCAATATCGGTCACTTTGATAATGAAATTCAAGTTGATGCATTGAGAAATTATAAATGGACTGAAATTAAGCCCCAAGTTCACGAGATAGAACTGCCAAGTAAGAAAAGAATCATTTTATTGGCAGAAGGAAGACTTGTTAATCTCGGCTGCGGCACTGGTCACCCAAGCTTTGTAATGAGTGCTTCATTTACAAACCAGGTTATGGCTCAAATAGAGCTTTGGAATCATTCAGAAAATTATGAAAATAAAGTTTATGTGCTTCCCAAGCACCTAGATGAAAAAGTTGCATATCTACACTTAGAAAAAGTAGGAGCAAAATTGACAAAACTTACAAAAGAACAGGCTGACTACATAAGCGTTCCCCAGCAAGGTCCGTTTAAGCACGACACATACAGATATTAATAATAATGGAATTTATTTCCATCAAGCAACTTCAAAAACTAGCCAATCAAATATCAAAAAAAGTTTTAGCTGGAGATACTATTTATTTAAAAGGAGAAATAGGTGCTGGTAAAACAACCTTTTCAAGATTTTTAATACACTATATTCAGGAAAAAAATAAAATTAAACAAGAGGAGGTTGTTAGCCCCACCTTTAATATAGTTCAGTATTATTATATTACAAAAAAACTACATATTGCTCATTATGATCTGTATAGAATTAAAAAAGCCAAGGACTTGATGAATACAGGTCTTTATAATCAAGAAGAATTTTTTCTTAATATAATTGAATGGCCCGAACTAATTAAAAAGAAAAACAAAAATAGAATTGAAATAGTTTTGAAACATGCAAAAAATAATGATTTAAGAAAATACAATGTTAAATATTTTGGAAGATTTAAAAAATAACAAATTGCAAAAAGTAGCGGGAGACGCTTCTTTTAGAAGTTTTTATAGATTTAAGGATAAAAACAAATATTTTATTTTAATTCATTGTCGTAAACAAAAAAAAATAAATCTTCAGCAATATTCAGAAATAAATTATTTTTTAAGAAGCCACAATTTGTTAGCTCCCAACACGTTCAAGCTTGATTTGAAATTGAACTATATGATCATTGAGGATTTGGGAGATAAAACTTATTTTGACCTTATCAGTAAAGATAAAAACAAGCTCAGACACTATAAAAAAATAGTAGATACTTTAATAAAAGTACAATCAATCAAGATCAATTTAGCCTCTAAAAAAATTATAAAAAAATCATATACTAAAAATATTCTTTTCAAAGAAAGCAATCTTTTTTTTGAGTGGTATGCAACCCAGCATGTAAATAAAAATAAAATTAAAAATTTTAAAAAAGATATAAATATAATTTTATCAAAAATATTTTCTAAAATTACTTTTAACAATAGCTATTTTGTTCATCGTGATTTTCATGTCTCTAACTTAATGTCTTTTAAAAAAAAAGTTGGTATTATTGATTCTCAAGATGCTCTCATTGGCAATCCAGCTTATGATATTTTATCGCTTATTGACGATGTTAGAATTAAAACTAGCAATAAACTGAAAGAACAAATTTTGAAATACTATCTATCTAAAGCTAATAAAAATTTTAGTCTAAATCAGACTGCATTCCAAAATGATTTTGATATTTTATCAGTACAAAGAAGCTTAAAAATTATCGGTATTTTTTACCGATTGCACTTAAGAGATGGAAAAAAACATTATCTTCCGCTAATTCCTTATGCTTGGTCATTGCTACATAAGAGATTAAAAAATCCTATTTTTGATGAACTAAACCAGGTTCTCAGTCATTATCTTCCAATGAACAAAAGAAAGTAGCGATATGGTGATTAAAAAAGCAATAATTTTAGCCGCCGGTTTCGGAAAAAGACTGCTCCCGCTTACCAAAGAGCAGCCCAAGCCCTTATTGGAAGTAAAAGGAAAAAAGCTACTTGATTACTCTATTAGTTTTCTATTAGCCAACGATGTTTCGGATATTATTATCAACTCTCACTATCTCCATGAGCAAATTTCAAATTTTGTTAATGAAAGATATCCCAATATTAAAATTTCATACGAAAAAGAAATCTTAGATACGGGGGGAGGAATTTTGAACGTCCTTCCCTTTTTTCAAGGAGAAAATTTTTTAGTCTTAAATAGCGATACTATTTGGACCAATGATTACAAAATTGATTTAAAAAAATTAACGGATATTTTTTATGAAGGAAAAAATAAAGCAGCATTGTTATTGGCTACTAAGGAGAATAGCTTTGATTCTAATTTATCAGGAGACTTTGGCATTGACGAGCAGGGCTTTCTTAACAAAAAAGAAAAAAACTATATTTACACAGGATGTCAAATTTTGAATCCAGATATCTTTAATAAGAAGAATGCACCCAGTTCTTTTTCAATGAATGAAATCTGGGAAGATTTAATAAAAAATAATTCTTTAAATGGGCACGTTTCTAACTGCACATTTTTACACGCAACTAATTTAGATATCTATAATCAGCTGAATAGTTCCAAAACTATTGATTTGTAATAATTTCTTTAGCTCTTGATTGGTCTAAATATTTAAAACTTTGTAATTGAAGCCCATTCATTTCAATAAGAATTGGATTGCCGGTAGGTATTTCTAACTTAGTAATCATTTTATCAGAAATATTAAGTATTTTTTTACACAATGCTCGTAAACTATTTCCATGAGCAGATACTAAAATATTTTTTTCATTTTTTAATAAAGTCTCTATTTCTTTGGTGTAAAAAGGAACTGCTCGATTGTAAGTGTCTAACAAGGATTCTGTATCAGGAATTAATTTAGGATCAATTTTGTCATAAACCTTACTGTGAATAGGATGATTAGGATCGTCTCTATTTAGTTTTGGAGGCTGCGTTGTATAACTTCTCCTCCAAGTCATAACTTGTTCCTTCCCATGCTTTTGTTCTGTTTCAGCTTTATTTAGCCCTTGCAGACCACCGTAGTGCCTTTCATTAAGCTGCCACGCCCTAACGGTAGTTAGATTTTTTTGATCAAGCCCATCTAAAATAATTGCCAAAGTATTAATGGCTCTTTTTTGAAATGAAGTAAAAGCAAGCTCAAAAGCTATATCTAATTTTTTAATTAGCTCTCCAGATTTTTTTGCCTCTTCTTTCCCCTGATCAGTAAGCTCAGCATCGTACCATCCTGTAAATCTGTTTTCTAGATTCCATTGGCTTTGACCGTGTCTTACAAGTATTAAATTTGCCATTAATATAATTTCGTTTAATGTATAAAAAAAAATTGAGCAATACAAAAATAAAAAAAACATGAGAAGCATTCCGCAAATAGCTCAGCATTTATATAAAGTAATTTTTCACACTGGTACTTGCGCGTTACTCTTACTGTCCGTTTACCCAGGTAATCTTATTGGTTTAGTTTTTTTTGGAGACGACATGACCTTTTCTGGGTCGGACAAATTTCATCATTTTCTTTCTTATTTTTTAGTAAGTGGCTTTGGTTTCTTGGCCTATCCGGAAAAAATTTTTTTTTTAAAATTATTAGTTTTTTTATTAGGATTGGCTTTTTTTTTAGAACTATTTCATATTTGGATTCCCAATAGATACTTTGAATTTTTAGATATGTTTTCTAATTTTTCTGGTGTATTCTTAGCGTTAATCGCAACGAAAGTGTTAAAAAATGTCAAATTTTGAAAATAGGGAAAAAAGTTTTGAAAAGAAATTTGTTTTGGATGAGGAAGTAAAATTCAAAATTGAGGCTAGAAGGAATAAGCTAATAGGAGAGTGGGTTTCTGATATATTTGGCTATAACGAAAGTCAAAGAGAAGCCTATATTCAAGCAGTAATTGCATCGGATTTTAAAAAAGCGGGAGACGAGGACGTTTTTGAAAAAGTAAAAAACGATCTTGACGGCAAAAATATCAGCGATGAAGACTTAAGAAAAAAAATGAACGAATTTTTTGAAATTGCCAAATCTTCAATTAAATAAAGAATAAAAATTACAAAAAAATTCTCACTTGCTTTATAATTAAGCTTGTGATTCGCTATAAAAACATTGTCATTTCCATTCTTGCAAGTTTTTTGTTGTTCAGTTGTGTCTCTGTACCCAAAAACGTAGCTAATGTTTGTGATATTTTTTCTGAAAAATATTTTTGGTTTAAAAGTGCTTTGGCAACAGAAAAAAAATGGGGGGCTCCTATCGAGTTGCAAATGGCTATTGTTAAAAGAGAAAGCGGATTTGATTGGCTGGCCAAACCAGAGAGAACAAAAATTTTTAAAATTATTCCTTGGACTAGACCCTCTAGCTCTTTTGGCTTCTCGCAAGCAGTAAACGGAACCTGGGAAATGTATAAAAATGATACAGGAAATGATCTGGCATTGAGAGCAACATTTTCCGATTCATCTGATTTTATTGGTTGGTATATCAACAATACTTATAAAAAATTAAAAATTAGCAAAAAGGATTATTACCGCCAGTACATAGCCTACCATGAAGGCTGGGGTAATTATAAAAACTACAGAAAAAAACCTAATGTTGTTTCTTATGCAAGAGAAGTGAACAGCCAAGCCAAGAAATACAAACAACAGCTTGATAAATGCAAATCAAGCCTGGATAGAAATAAATATATACTATTTTAGTTGGAGGATTTTAACTGCTTCTCAAGCTCAATATCGATCGCGTCTATTCTTTGTGTATTTTTTCCAATCATTAAATAAACAGCCGGGATTACGTACAAAGTAAAGAAAGTAGAGAATATCATTCCAGAAAAGATAACCACCCCAATCGTTAGTCTACTTGCTTCGCCAGGACCTGATCCTAAAATTAAAGGAAGAACACCGGCTATCGTTGATAGAGATGTCATCAAAATTGGTCTTAATCTAATCTTGCAAGAATTAACTATTGCTTTCTCAATGCTTTGTCCCTCAATACGAAGTTGGTTAGCAAATTCAACAATCAGGATACCGTTCTTAGCGGCAAGACCAATGAGGATAATTAATCCAATTTGACTATAAATATTCAGAGAACTACCGGCCACCAGTATTCCAATGATTCCTCCAAATGTTGCCAAAGGAACGGTTAACATAATGGTAAATGGATGTACCCAGCTTTCAAATTGAGCTGCCATAGAAAGGTAGGCAGTTAAAAGCGCTAAGGCAAAAATTAAATATATTCCAAGATTTGTTTTTTGGTATTCCTCAGACTCCCCTTTGTAGGCAATCCTAACTTCAGGAGGTAATTTTTCTTTAACTACATTTTGCAAAAATCCCAAAGCCTTGTCCATGGTATATTCGCCACCCAGTCTTGCGGAGATGGTGACGGCTCTCTGTCTATTATACCTGCTCAAAAAAGGGGCAGCAGCACTTTCTGATATGCTGACAACAGATGATAAGGATATTAGTTTTCCTGTACTTCCAGATCTAACAAATATTTTATTTAAGCCACTTATGTCCGATCTATTAGACAGATCTGACTGTAGTATTATATTATATTCTTTTCCATCTTGCGTAAATTTAGTAACACTTCGTGATCCGAAAAATGTCTCTATAGATCTTCCGATAGATTCGATGGATATTCCAAGGTCAGCAGCTTTTCGGTTGTTAATCTCTACTTTTAATTCTGGCTTAGTAATTGCGTAGTCATCTTCTATACTGTTTAGGCCAGGATTTTTTCTTGCTTCAGTTTTTACAATCTCTTTCCATAAGCTTAATTTTTCATAAGAATTTCCAAGAAGAACAAACTGAACTGGTTTTTCAACTCCACCAGCTCTAATTGCTTGCGGCATTACAGGAAATGCAACTATTCCAGGTACTTTGCTTATTTCAGCAAAAGCAGATCTTAAAATAGCTTGCCCAGATCTTTTTCTTTTACTCCAATCCTCAAGAAGAACTATAATGAAACCAGAGTTAAGTTGTTTTGCACTGCTTCCAAATCCTGGCACGCGTAATAATAATCTTTTTATCTCTCCTTTTCCCACTTGAGGTAAAAACATTTTCTCGATCTCTTCAGCTTTTCCAGCAGTAAAATTAAACCCAGAGCCTTCGGCAGCTTTTATAATTACAAAAAATACTCCTCTATCTTCCTGTGGAAGAAGTTCTTTTTTAGCAAAGTTAAATAAACCAATATTAGCAAACAAAACCAAAATCAAAAAAACCACAATAGCTTTTCTTTTCATCAAAATAAATTGAAGGGTTTCTAAATAAAAAGATTCAAACTTTGCAAAATAGACATTAAATTTTTCAGTTATTTTTGGCTGTTTCTTTTGAATTTTTAAATATTTTGAACCAATCATGGGAGATAAGCTAAGAGCAACAAAGCTTGATATAATTACGGCAAAGGACATGGTTACTGCCATTTCTAAAAATAATCTTCCAATTAATCCTTTAATAAAAACTAGAGGCAAGAAAACAGAAACCAACACTAGCGTAGTTGCGATAATGGCAAAAGCTACCTGTTTAGACCCTTTATAAGCTGCAACTAAAGAAGTTTCCCCCCCCTCCATTCTTCTATAAATATTTTCACCCATCACAATCGCGTCATCAACCACAATTCCAATGGCAATCACAATCGCCATTAAAGTAAATAAATTGATAGTAAACCCAGCAACGTAAATTGCTAAAAAGGTTGATATTAAGCAAACAGGAATAGCAACCGCCGGTATAGCTACCGCCGTTATGTTTCCTAAAAATAAATAAATTATTATAATAACCAAAATTATAGAAATAATAATAGTTCGGTACACCTCATTAACCGATTCCTCAATGTAGGTTGATCTGTCAAAGGCAACTTCTAGACTTGAGCCAGCTGGCAAAGTTGGAGAAATTTCTTTTATTTTTTGTTTGATAAGTTTTGCAACTTCGATCGTGTTAGCCGTAGACTGCTGATAAATTCCAAGACCAACGTTTTGCACTCCATTACCTTTAAATAAAGTACTGGTGTTTAAAGCTCCCAATTCTAGCCTTGCAACATCCCTTAGCTTTACTAGCGATCCATCATTATTTCTTTTAAGAATAAGGTCTTTATAATCTTCAACTTTTACATAAGCTTTTTCAACTTTTATAATGAGATCCATTTTTTTGGATTCAACTTTTCCAGCTGGAAATTCAACATTTTGTTTTCGTAGTGAATCTTCTAATTCTTGAACAGTAATGTTACGAGCTGCCATAGCAGTGGGGTCCAGCCAAATTCTAAGAGACAATTCTCTTTCGCCTCCAAGATTGATTTGTCCTACCCCGTCAACATTTGCAAAGTAGTCTTTTAAGTATCGGTTCGCATAATCAGTTAATTCTAAATCAGACATATTAGCACTCTGAAAAGCTAACCACATGGTTGTAGTTCTTGCAGCAGATGCTTTGGTTATTTGTGGTGGTTCAGCCTGGTCCGGTAAGTCATCAACAATTCTTGCTATCCTATCTCTTACGTCGTTTGCTGCAGTATCTAGGTCAATTCCCAAGTCAAATTCTAAATTTATAGTTGATCTTCCGTCTTCACTTTTGGAATCAATGGTAACAACTCCTGGAGTTCCGCCAACTCTGTCTTCTATTTTTTGAGTAATTTGTGCATCGACAATTGATGCAGAAGCTCCCTTATAATCAACACGAATAGATACTTTTGCTGTCTCAACGTCCGGGAGTTCTCGAAGAGGTATTTTATTAAAAGTAACAATACCAAACAAAACCAAAACCAAACTCATCACCGTTGCAAAAACAGGACGCTTTATGGAAAGGTCAGTTAGAAACATATCAATCTACCGATTTAACAATTTTTACTTTTCCTTTAGGCTTAACTTTATTAGTGCCTTCTGCCAAAATAATCTCGTTCTCAGTCAAACCGGAAATAATTTCAATTTTATTTTCATTTCTTCTTCCTATTTCAATTTTAGCTCTTTCGATAATATTATTTTTTATTTTAAATATAAATTTATCCTTACCTTGAATTAACAAAGCTTCCTCAGGAATGGAAAGAGATTTTTTTTCATTAAAAATGACTTTAATATTTAATAGCATTCCAGGTATTAGCTTTTCATCTGGATTATTTATTTTAGCCTGAACCAATATGGATCTAGTTGTCGGATCTACTCTTGAGCTAACAGAGGATATAGCTCCCTCAAAAGTTTCTTTATAGGCGTCTGTCGTAACAGTAACTTTCAGTCCATTTTTAATAATTGAAAAATAATTTTCAGGTAATTTTACATCGACTTTTAGAAATTTAATATCGTCTAGATTTGCAATAATTGAATTTTCACCACCAAGTATGCCAGGAGTTATTTCTCTTTTGCCAACACGACCGCTAAATGGAGCGATAATACTTTCTTCATTAATTAATTTCGCTATTTCTTCATTTTTTTTTACAAATGGGTATTTGTCAAAATCTATTGAGCTCACTAGGTCTTCTTTTTTAATTCTTATAGAAAAAGACTGATTTGCAATTGCTGTACCAAAGGTATCTATTTGATCATAAAAAGAAAAATATTTAACTTTAGTTGCAATGACACCCACAGGAGCATTTTTTTGTTTCGTAATAGCAGCTTCAATTTTGCTAGAAACAAAAGCTCTCCCTGCAATAATAGATACAATGACCAATGTAACTACACTTAGAAATATAATAATCTTTTTTTGAGTCTTCATTGCCTCCATAAAAATTTTTTTCTTTAATTAAAATTGGCACTTAATTAGCATCTAATTAAGGAAGTTTAAATCTTCGTAATTAGACGAAAAAACGATTATTTTAGACTAAAAGACCCTCTTTTAAGGCCCATTCAGACCAGGAGCCATCGTAAATTTTTGCCTCATGGTCCGTTACAATATTAAAGGCTTTTCCAATAACACAGGCAGACACTCCAGAGCCACAACTAAAAACTAATGGTTGTGCAAGTTTAATTTTTAGTGATTTAAATTTTTTTTCTAATGTTTGTTTATCAAGAAAGCATTTGGTTTCAGGGTCGATACATTCGTTCCAAGGTAGATTAATGCTATTAAGTATAGAGCCACTTTTGAGATTTTTTCTAGGCTCCGGTTCTGTTCCGGAAAATCTTCCTTTGCTTCTTGCATCAATAACTTGAAAATTATTATTTAAAATATTTTGCTTCATGTCATCATACGTTTTGAGAATAGATTTATTTTCTAAAGTTTTAAAGTTTGTTTTAGAGTACTTACGACCCTTGCCACTTTCTGTCTCTTTTTTTTCCTTTAACCACTTGATCAACCCTCCGTCTAAAATCGAAACTTCTTTATATCCATAATAGCGAAACATCCACCATACTCTTGGGGCGCTAAATATTCCTAAAGAGTCATAAACAATAATATGATCCTGATTGGAAATTCCTAGATTGCCAACCATTTCAGAAAAATTTTCTGAAGACAAAAGCATATGAGGAAAGTTACTATTTTTTTCTGAAAATCCATCAATGTCAAAGAAAATAGATCCTGGAATATGAACAGTTTCAAATTCTAATTTTCCAGATCGCCCAGAGTTTGGCATGTGCCAAGAGCAATCTAATATTTTTATGTTCTTGTTAATAATATTTTTTCTTAGCCATTCAGTACTAACTAATGCCATATTGTTCTTTCATCTTTTTATTATAGTTTTGATGATACTCTTCTGCAAAGTAAAAAGTAGAAGCTTGTGTAATTTCGGTAACTATTTGCCCTTTAAATTTATCGGTATTCATTTTGGTCCTAGATTCTTCTGCTATAATTTTTTGAGAATTATTCGTATAATAAATTGCAGATCTGTATTGAGTTCCAATATCTGGTCCTTGCCTATTTAAAGTTGTGGGGTCATGTATTGTCCAAAATTGATTTAAAAGATCTTTATAAGAAATAATTTTTTCATCAAACAATACTTCAATTGCTTCACTATGGTTGGAACCACCGTTGCAGACTTCTTTGTAAGTAGGATCGACTTTATTACCACCGGTATAACCAACGGATGTTTTAATAACGCCTTTAAGAGAATCATAAATTTCCTGTATGTGCCAGAAGCATCCTGCAGCAAATATGGCTTTGTTCATAGAATTCTTATACTAAGTAAATTAATGATGGTAAAATTAATTTAATGCTTACCCAGAATCAAACTGGCATTCTCTACATGGTTTTGAGTACGGTGGCATTTTCATTAATGGATATTCTGGTTAAATTAATGTCCCCTTATTACCCGACTGGCGAATTAGTTTTTTGCAGAGGCTTTTTTGGCCTCATTCCTATTTTTTTTATTATACCTAGGCATAAATATAAAAACTTTTTTGAAACTAAGAAGCTAAAACTGCACTTAATAAGGGCTGTAGCAGGTGCGTTTGCAATGATTTCAATTTATTTTGGAATTAGATATTTGCCATTAGCTGAAGCAGTATCCATTACTTTTGCCGCACCAGTATTCGTAACAATTTTATCTATTTTTTTTCTTCAGGAAAAAGTTCGATTTATCAGATGGTCAGCAATTGCATTAGGATTGGCCGGTGTCTTGGTTGTTTTGAAACCTGGTACAGAATTATTTAGTATTTATTCTATTTTTCCAATTTTTTTCTGCTTGGGATTTTCCGTTGTTGCTATCAGTATAAAAAAGCTTTCAGCAACAGAGCCTGACTATTTGATTATGATTTTTTTTACATTCGCTCTAATTTTGTATGGTTTTCTTTCGATATTAAATCAAGACTGGATTATGCCTACTATGAAAGATCTTGTTTTTTTAGTTTTGATAGGAATTTCTGGATCAGTAGGAAATATGATGTTAACCATGTCCATAAGAAGGTCCAATGTTTCCTCGGTTACTCCCATTAAATACTTAAGTTTAGTTTTTGCAATTATTTCTGGAACGCTCTTGTTTAACGAGCTTCCTTCTACGAGTACGTATATCGGTTCAGGCATGATTATTCTAAGTTCTTTAATTATCTTTAGAAGAGAGCAAGGCAAAAAAATTACCACAACCATTACAAGACAAATATAGTGACGAAGCCAAAATATTGGAATACTGCAAAAAAGTTTTTGTCTAAAAAAGACAAGGTTCTAAAAAAAATTATTCTCACCTACAAAGGTAGTATGACGATGAGAAATGACCCTTTCTTTTCTTTGTGTAAATCTATCATTGGCCAACAAATTTCAGTTCAGGCAGCCAAGTCAGTCTGGAACAAATTTGAACTAAAGGCAAAAAAAATAAATCCAAAAAATGTTCTTAAGTTAACCAGGACTCAGCTATCTAGTTGTGGTCTATCAAGACAAAAAGTTGAGTATTTAAAAAATTTAGCAACTAAATTTAATACGAAAGCTATTGATGTACAAAATCTAAAAACAATGGATGACGAAACCGCAATTGCATATTTAACACAAGTGAAAGGTATTGGCAGATGGACCGCTCAAATGTTTTTATTCTTCAACCAACATCGGTCTGACATTTTCCCCATTCAAGATATTGGTTTTTTAAGAGCTATATCTAAAAATTATAAAACCACTCACCCACCCCCAATTAAAAAATTGGATGCTTTACAAAAATTATGGAGCCCTTACGCAACGGTTGCAACCTGGTATTTGTGGCGGAGCATAGACCCTGTGCCAGTCAAATATTAAACACCCTCTACGATTTCAAGATCTCTAAAAGTTGTCTCCTTGGCTAATGCCCACGCTTCTTGGTATTCTTTGGAGTTATAACAATTAATAGCAGCTTCATAACTTGCAAATTCCCAAATGACGGTTCTTGGAATGTCATTGCCTTCTAGCGCTTTATATTTTCCACCTCTTACCAAAGGTTTTCCGCCATGATCCACAATAGCCTGCGTGGCCTTTTTCCCGTAATTACCCAAATTCTCCTGACTCTCAATTTTTTTATAAATTGCGATCCAATATCCTTTCATTTAAACACTCCTTTTTGTAAGTTAAAATATTCTATGGTTAAAAAATTATTAATAAATTGGGACGATTATAATCACACGGTTGAAAAACTTGCAATTCAAGTTCATGAAAGTGGTTTTAAACCTGATCTGCTTATAGGCATTATGAGGGGTGGAGCTCCTATCATTGATGTTTTGAGCAGAATTTTTAAAATTAAATGTGCTTATCTAGCGGTTGAATCTTATAGCGGAGAATTAACTGAAGATCAGCAGGGGACAATTATTTTTTCAAGAGAAATGAGTTCCACCGTACATACTATGGGCGGAAATATACTTTTGTGTGATGATCTATCCGATACAGGAGTAACTCTTATTCAAAGTATAGAGTGGTTAAAAAAATATCCTTCAATTAAAGACAACATTAAAGAAATCAAAACAGCAGTACTGTGGAAAAAAATTCACTCCACTTATGAGCCTGATTATTGTGCAAGTAAATTACAAGACAATCCTTGGATAGTTCAGCCTTTTGAGAATTACGAACTTCTTTCTATTGAAGAAATTAAAAAAATTCATTCAAAATCTTAAATAAAAAAAGGGCTGCCCATAACTTAGACAGCCCTTTAAATTTAAAATTTATATAGCAAAACTAATAAATCCTAGAATTGCTATGAGCCAAATTGCCGGCGATACTCCTTTTGCTTTTCCACTAGCTAATTTGATCAAAGCGTAAGAAATAAAAGCTAAGGCCATTCCATTGCTAATGCTGTAAGTCAAAGGCATTGCAATCATGGCAATAACTGCAGGAGCAGACTCTCCTATGTCATCCCACTCTATGTCCACAACGTTTCGCACAAACAAAATTGAAACGTAGACTAAAGCTGCGCCATCAATTTCTTTGGGAAGAGATGTTGCTAGAGGTGCAAAAAACAAGCATAATAAAAAACAAACTCCAATAACTATAGAGGTCATTCCTGTTTTTCCACCAGCCTTTACACCGGCTCCCGATTCAACATAACTTGTTACGTTAGATGTCCCCATCATTGCTCCAGCAACAGTCGCAACGCTGTCCGACAACATTGCTCTATCAATGTCTTTTACATTCCCTTTTGCATCAACTTTTCCTGCCACATTAGCAACCGAAGTTAAGGTTCCAGCTGTGTCAAAAAAATCTACAAAGAAAAGTGTAAAGACAACAGGAACCATACTTGCTGTTAATGCTGCGCTCAAATCAAAAGTCATAAGATGTGTCATTGGAGGAATGGAGCCAACTACACCATTAAATTTTGCAATACCAGATATCCAACAAACCGCACTAAAAAACAAAATACCAATAATGATATTTCCTTTAACTTTTAATTTTTCTAGAACGATCATGGATATAAATGCAAAACAGGCAACCAGAACAATCGGACTTTTTAAATTACCAAGAGTAACTAAAGTTACAGGATGATCCGCTGTTATTCCCATAATTTCAAATCCAATGATTGCTAAAAACAAACCTATTCCAGCACCAATTCCTAACTTTAAACTTTTGGGAATAGAGTTAATAATCCAAGCTCTCAAAGGCGTTAAAGATATGATCAAAAAAATGGTACCTGCCACGAAAACAGCGCCCAATGCTTGAGCGGGCGTGTAACCCATTCCTTTACAAACTCCAAAAGCAATAAATGCATTCAGCCCCATTCCTGGAGCAAGTCCTATTGGCCAAGTTTTTCCATAAAAGCCCATAATAAAGCAGGCTAATGCGGCAGCTAATATCGTAGCTGTGAATACTCCACCAAAATCAAAACCCCCATCCGATAAGATAGCTGGATTTAAAAACATAATATATGCCATGGTTAAAAAAGTCGTAAACCCAGCAGTCACCTCTGTTTTAAAATCAGTTTTATTTTTTTTATAATTAAAATAATTTTCCAACATTTAATCTCCCTTTGTTAAAAGTAATAAGACACGATTCTATATATAATTTTAAAAATATCTAATTTTTTCATAAATTTGCAAACCTAGGTTGAATTTAATTGTAAATTGATAGATTTGGACGCATAGTTAAAAAAATGAACGAAAAATTTTTCCAAAACAAACAAGCTATTATAATTTTAATAGCTGCAGCATTAGTCGTGTTGATTTCCATGGGAATACGACAAACATGGGGCTTATTTTACGGATTTTTTGAAACTGATTTGGGATTTAGCAGAACACAATTTGGCTTGGCTATAGCAATCCAAATGCTTTTTTGGGGATCGCTCGCACCTATTTTTGGATTTTTTGCAGACAAATTTGGTCCAAGTAAGATAGTTGTATTTGCATTTTTAATTTACATAGCGGGAGTCTATTTTTTAATTCAAGAACCAAAAACAACTTTTGGTTTTCAGACCAGTCTAGGAGTCCTGATAGGTATTGCCCTAGGAGGGACTGCCATGTCTGTTCCGGTTTCAGCTGTAGGTAAATTTTTTTCAAATAAAAACAGAACTATTGCAACTGGAATAGTTACAGCTTCGGCATCGGTTGGATTCTTTCTGCTTCCCATGTTTACGAAGTTTTCTAACCAAACCTTTGGTTGGAAGGGTACGCTAGAGTATTATATTTACTTTCTTATCTTCGGACTATTGTGTTCGCTTTTTTTAATAAAAAAAGAGTATGTGGACGAAACCAACAATCCACTCACAAGAGATCAGTCGGCATCCAAGGCCTTACAAGAAGCTTTTCAGCACAAAGGTTACATGTTGTTAAACGCTGGATTTTTTGTCTGCGGATTTCAGATTACTTTAGTGGCAACACACATACCTGGATACATAAAGCAAACAGGCCTTCCAGACTGGACAGCTGCAGCAATTCTTTCTTTGATAGGGTTGTTTAATATCTTTGGAACTTTAGGAATGGGTTACCTGTCATCCAAGTACAGTAAGAAAATTCTTTTAAGCTGGTTATATTTTTTAAGAGCGATTGCTATTCTGTTATTTCTGCTTTTCCCAACATCTATTTATGTGGCACTAGGCTTTGGCGTTGTTTTTGGAATTTTATGGTTAGCAACTATTCCGCCAACCAATGGAATTGTAGCTCAAATTTTTGGCACTAAATATTTAACAACGTTATTTGGAATTGTTTTTTTTAGCCATCAAATAGGTTCTTTTCTCGGAGCTTATTTGGGAGGATATTTTTATGATCACTTTGGTAGCTATGATTATGCTTGGTATTTGTCTATCTTACTGTCAATTTTCGCTGGCTTAGTTCATTTACCGATTGACGAAAAACCAATTGTTAGAGTTACACCAGTTAAAGCCTAAGATTATTTTTTTAAATAGATAGATATAGATTTACGAAGCTTATCCATCATTTCATCAATATGCGTTTTTTCACAAATAAATTGAGGAGCTAAAATTAAACTATCTCCTGTAGATTTTAGGTTAATTCCATTTTCGTAACATATTTTAAAACATTCAAACCCAGCACCAGCCGGATTTCCTTTGCTTCTTAAATCAATAGCCCCAAGTAGACCATAGCCTCTTATATTCTCCACTCCCTCCAAATCCTTAAGTGAAAATAAGCTATCTAAAAAATACGGAATCAAATTTTTAACTCTTTTGAGAATATTTTCTTTTTCAAAAATATCTTGAACCGCTAAAGCAGCTGCTACTGCAGCGGGTATACCGGAGTAGGTATACCCATGAAAAAGTTCCACAGTTTCTTTGGGAGCTTTATTAATTATGGATTCGTAAATTTCATCTTTGATAACAACCACGCCCATGGGCATAATTCCGTTGGTAGTGGCTTTTGCCAAAGTCATAATATCTGGAGTCACATCAAACTCTTGCGAAGCAAACATCGACCCTGTTCTTGCCCAGCCAGTAACCACTTCATCAAAAATTAAAATTATTTTATGTTTAGTACAGATTTCTCTCAATCTTTTTAAATATCCTTTTGGGGGAACTATAATTCCCACAGACCCCGCAATTGGCTCTACAATACATGCCGCAATACTATCGGCTCCATATTGTTCAATCAATTTTTCTAAATCATCCGCCAATTCCATTCCCGTTTCTGGCTGACCTTGAACAAATTTATGTTCAGGCAATTGGGTGTGTCTCATACGCAAAACTCCAGGCATCATAATACTGTCATATCCTTTTATATTGTTAGGCATTCCTCCCACAGACATCGCCCCAATATTCATTCCGTGATAACCCTTTTCTCTACCAACAAATCGGTAGCGTTTTTCGTTTCCATTTAATCGGTGATAGGTGAAAGCAATTTTAATCGCAGTCTCAACAGCAGTAGAGCCGCAATTGGTATAAAAAATTTTATTTAAATCACCAGGAGTTTGATTTGCAATCTTGGATGCTAGTTCAAAAGAACCACCAAATCCTTGATGAAATGGCTGACAATAATCTAGCTCTTCTAATTGTTTGCTAATAGCAGCAATAATTTCTTTTCGTCCATGACCAAGAGGATTGCAGTAAAGACCAGAGCTTGCATCTATTTGGGATCTTCCCAAATGATCTTTTAAATAAACCCCTTTGGCTCCAACAATCAATCTAGGATTTTCTTTAAACTCTCTATTGGCAGAAAAGGGCATCCAATGTTCGTTTAGTGAATTAGGAATTGAGTTGGTTACTTTTTCGCTCATATTAATACCTGCGTAGTTTTAAATAATAAATACCTTTGTAAGATTTTTAATATAAATTAACAATACAAAATATAAATCATTGTTATAAGTTTACATATGTCCATAGACCTAGATAGTGTGATTTCAGATAAAAAGCAGCTGATCAATTACTTTAGAAGTGGTTCTAAAAGCTCTTCTTTAAAAATAGGAACCGAGCACGAAAAGTTTTTATTTAATAGCAAGAATAACAAGTCAATTTCTTATAAGGGAGCACAAAGCATTGAAAAAATATTTCAGTTATTAGAAATCAATGGATGGATACCCATACAGGATGGCAACAACATCATAGGTTTAAAAAAAAATAACAAAAGCATAACGCTAGAACCTGGTTTGCAAATAGAACTTTCTGGAGAAGCTCTTAACAGTATTCATGAAACCTGCGGAGAGGTGAATGATTATTTAAAAGAGCTGCTTGAGATTTGTAAGAAATTAAATATTGGATTGTTAGGTTCGGGATTTAGTCCCAACGCATCACTAGAAGAAGTGGGTAGACTTCCCAAAAAAAGATATGACATTATGAGAAAGTATATGCCATCAGTTGGATCGCATGGACTCGATATGATGCACAGAACGTGCGGAACGCAAATCAATTTAGACTATAAGAACGAAGAAGATTTTAAAAAAAAAACTAGAGCCGCAACTTGCGCAATACCTATTGCATTATCGATGTTTTCGAATTCTCCTTTTAAAGAATCCAAACTGAGCGACCACCAATCATACAGAGCGTTCATTTGGCAAAACACAGACAAGAATAGATCTGGGTTGATAGATTTTTTTATGGATTCAAGTAATAGCTTTGAGCGATATGTTGATTTTGCCCTAGATGTTCCCATGTATTTTGTTCAGCAAGAAGAAAAAATAATTGATGTTAGCGGGGAAAGTTTTAAAGATTTTTTACAAGGTAATTTAAAAAAAACCCCAAAGATCAAGGCCACATTAAAAGACTGGGAATCTCATATATCAACTATTTTTCATGAAATTAGATTGAAAACATATCTTGAAATTAGATCTGCAGATTCATGCTCTTGGTCTGGTTTGTGTTCTATACCGGCATTTTGGACAGGATTATTATACGACGAAGAAAGCCTAGATAGCATTATTGATTTGACCAAAGATTGGAATTTTAACGATGTAAATAATGCTTATTTGGAGGCTGCAAAAAATGGATTAAATACCAACTTAAAAAACAAACCTATTTATGAGCATGCCAATACTTTTATTTCTATTGCTAAAAAAGGATTGGAAAATAGGGGCATTAAAAATAAACAAAATAAGGATGAGTCTATTTTCTTAAACGAAATTCAAGATATGATTAGAAATAAACAAACTCCTGCTTCGATACTGATTAAAAAGTTTAATGGAGCTTGGAAAGAAAATATAAATAAAATTTTTGATGAAGAAGCATTTTAATATAGCCATTCAAATGGATCCTTGGAATAGGATCAATCCCCAAACGGATAGTACCTATGTGATTGCCCTAGAGGCGCAAAAAAGAGGATACAGGCTATTTAGCTACACAGTAGAAAATCTTTTTTTAGAAAACGGAATAGTTTATGTGGTGGGAAATGAATTTTCTCTTCATCCAAAAAAGAAAAAGTTTTTTACTTTAAAAAAAGAAAAAAAATTAAACTTAAATAGTTTCGATATTGTGCTTGTGAGGCAAGACCCGCCGTTCAATATGAATTATATAACGGCCACTTACTTGTTGGAAAGATTATCTAAAAAAACTCTTGTTTTGAATAACCCCAAACATATACGCGATTACCCTGAGAAATTATCCATGTTTGCTTTCTACAAGATGATTCCGCCAACTCTTATTTCAAGTAATAGGAGTGAGATTCTTAGATTTCATAAAAAGAATAAGCTTTCGATCATTAAGCCTTTGTATGGAAATGGAGGAGAAGGAATTGAAAAAATAGATTCCAATGTAACGAGAAGTAAAAAATTAATTAATCGTTTATTAGTTAAATATAAATTGCCAATAGTTGTTCAAAAATTTATTAAAGAAATATCGCAAGGAGATAGAAGGATAATTTTAATTGATGGTGAGTATGCAGGATCAGTAGCAAGAATTCCTGCAAACAACAGTATTAAAGCCAATTTTCATGCTGGTGGTAGAGCCCAAAAAACAGGTTTAGTTTTTAGAGATAAAAAGATTTGCAAAACTATTGGACCCTTCTTAAAAAAAAATGGGTTATTTTTTACGGGAATAGATGTGATAGGAAATTATTTAACTGAAATTAACATAACTTCCCCAACAGGAATTCAAGAAATTAACAGACTTAACAATGTTAAAATAGAAGAGATGTTTTGGAACAAGGTCGAGAAAAAAATAAAGAGCTAATATTTATTTGTAATCAGTGATTGTTAAACAAAAAATATAATCGAGCGCTACTTCTTTTAAGTAATCATATCTACCGCTTGCCCCGCTGTGGCCAGCATCCATATTCATTTTAAGCAGTAATAAATTATTATCAGTTTTGTAATCTCTAATTTTTGCTGCCCATTTGGTCATTTCCCAATAGGTAACTCTTGGGTCTGTTACTCCTCCGGTTATTAGCATGTGAGGATAGTCTTGTTTTTTTACGTTATCGTATGGAGAGTAACTTCTAATATAATCAAAGGCTTCTTTATTATTTTTTAAGTCACCCCATTCAGGAATTTCAGTAACCGTTAATGGCAAATCCTCATCCAACATCGTGTTACAAATATCTACAAAAGGAACCTGGGCTATAATTCCTAAAAAAAGATCAGGCCTTTCATTAGCAATGTACCCCATAAGTAAACCGCCTGCAGAGCCGCCTTGAGCAATGATTTTTTTCGGAGCAGTGTATTTTTTTCTACATAAAAATTCTGCACAGCTAATAAAATCTAAAAAGGTATTCTTCTTTTTAAGTAGTTTGCCATCATCATACCACTCCTGACCTTTTTCTCTGCCACCCCTTACATGTGCTATGGCATAGATAAATCCACGGTTCATTAAGGAAAACCGATTAGTTGAAAAAGAATCTGGTATGGTAATTCCATAACTTCCATAGCCATACAACAAGAGAGGATTTGTTCCATCTAGTAGTAAATCTTTTTTATGAAAAACAGTAAGAGGAATTTGCGCCCCATCATGACCAGAGCAAAGAAATCTTTTGCAAGAATAAAGATCAGAATTAAATCCAGACGGAATTTCTTGAATTTTTTTTAACAACTTTTCTTTGGTTGAGCAGTTATAATCAAAAATAGATTTTGGTGTAATAGGAGAAGAAAAAGAAAATCTTATCCAGTCCGTATCAAATTCATATTGCCCAAAAAGACTCAAGTCATAAGCCTCTTCTTCAAATTTTATACTATGAGATTGTTTAGTATTTACATTATGAATAATAATTTGATTTAAACCTTTATGTCTTTGCAAATATACAATCCAGCTTTTTAAAATAATAAAATCTAATATCAAATTATCATTTTGATATGCAACAAAGTCAGACCAGTTATTTCTAGAATAGCTTGTCTCTAGACATCTCATAATTTTAAAATTTTTACAGCTATCAGTATTCGTTAAGATATAAAAATATCCTTCGCTATGATCAATTTCATATTCTTCCTTTTCTATTCTTGAGGAGAATAGGTGTAACGAGCTGTTTTTTTGTTGGAGATTTTTAATATAATATTCACTTGTTTGATGATCCCCAGTTCTAATCAGTAAATAATGTTTGCTTTGACTAATAGATACAGAGCAAAAAAAAGCAGGATCCTTTTCTTCAAAAATTAACTCATCATTTTGGTAGTCTTGGCCAACCAAATGTTTAAAAATTTTGTTTGGTCTGTGATTGTCATCTAGACCAATGTAATAAATACTTTTATTGTCCGTATCCCAAATAATCTCTCCAGTGGTTTGGGGAATTTCTTTTGTAAGAATTTTTTTATTTTCTAAGTTTTCAACAGAAAGAAAGTAATTTTCGCTACCATTCTTATCAATATTGTAAGCTATAAAACGGTGGTCATGGCTATGACATACAGAGGCGAGATTGAAAAATTTTTCACCTTCTGACTTTTTTTGTGCATTAAAAATCGTCTCCACTACATCAGTAGAGTTAGTTCTTTTAAAAGAGGGATATTCAGATCCTTCTTCGTACTCAGAAAAATAGTAATACGCTCCATCTCTTAAAGGAACAGATGAGTCTTTGTCTTTGATTCTGCCCTTAAGCTCTTGAAATATCTCTGTTTCTAATTGCTCTTTCTCTTTTAGTTGCTCTTTAACAAAAGCATTTTCTTCAGTTAAATAATTAGCAACTTCATCATTAAGTTTTGTTGGATTTTTAAGAACTTCCTGCCAATTTTTTTGCTTAATCCAAGCATAATTATCCGGCAAATCCTCATTGTGAATTTTTATACTATTCGTTTCTTTTCTTAATTTAGGTATTGTGATCATTAATTATGAATTTAATATTTTTTGGTATTTTAATTTTTTCAATTGTATATGGTTTTTTATGGTTAATGGCTAACGCCAAGTCTGAAACATTTTCTAATTTTTTTCGAATTTCTACTATTTTAGGTTCGGTCTTAGCAATCATTTTTCTATTTATAGTAGGTAGGTACTTATTATCTATCCCATTCTTTGCCCTTATTTTTAGCGCAGTACAAAAAAGGCTATTCAATATTTTTAATATCTTTTATTTATTTAAACTTTTATTTGGAGCAAAAGGAGGAAAATCTGGATTTTCTAACTATGCGAGGGCCAAAAGTACCGGATCCATGAGCAAAGAAGAGGCATGCAAAACTTTAGGTTTGCAATTCAATTGTAATAAACAGGACGTTATCAAAGCACATAAAAAGCTGATATTGCATTTGCATCCAGATAAAAAAGGTGGAAATAATTATTTAGCAAGTAAAATAAATGAAGCAAGAGACATCTTGTTAAGACAATATAAATAGTATGAATTTTTTTATAGAAACTTTAAATTATTTTTTTATTAAAAATAAATTAGTAGGATTCTTGATATTAACAATATTTGTTATAGCTGCATATTTGCTGAAAATAGTTCTATGAAAAAATTATTTATTTATTTATTAATATTGCTGGCCATAGTTCTTGGCTTGCTAAAATTATTTTTTGATCCAATCGCAAAATCACTCATTGAAAAAAACCTTAGCAGAGACACGGGGAGATTAGTTTTTGTAGAAAGCATAGAAACTAATTTTTTAAAAGGATCGGTTAGAGTTAATAACCTTGAAGTTAAAAATGATAAAATTTTTTCAAGAGAGAATTTGATTGTGATACCACTGATCGATGCCAAGCTTAAGATGTTAAAGCTATTTTCCGGAGTTATTAACTTTGAAAATATTTCCATACAAAACTCAACCGTGAACTACGATGTAATCATTAAAAACGGAAAAATGGTGGATAGTTTTTATCTTGTTGAGAATTTATCCAAAAAAAATTCAAGCAACCAACTGTCAGCACAATCTCAAGCTGCCAAGACAAGTGCCACTAATGCTCCCAGCAACAAAGGGCCGCAAATTGACTTTGTTATCGATACCTTGAACATTCCGAAAATAAATATTTCAGTTTTAGCCAAAGATTTTCAATTTGCTAAAAATATTAGCGTAGACACCATGAATTTTCAAAATGTTGGCAACACTCATGATTCCAATCATTACAAAGATGTCATGGCTATGATTGTGATGAATATGGCTGTTAAAATTAATAATGAAGTTATTACTGGTAATTTGAAAAAAAAATTTGAGACTAAATTAAAAAACTTTTTAGGAAGTGAAAAGTTAAAATCAATTATAGGAAGCGATTCTGAAAAAATTATTAAAAAACTAGAAAATTTATTTAAATAATTTCTTTAATTTTTATCATTACGTGCTCTACGGAAATTTTATTCATAGCCATAGATCCATGGCCCACACTAGTCATGCCAGAAGGTATAATTGGATATATTCTGTTTGTGTAATCACTATAATTTGTTGGTGTATCACCAAATAAGCCAAAGGAGGGAACGCCAAGACCCGCACTTAGGTGCATGAATCCTGTATCATTTCCAATATAAATTTTTGAACCCTCTATCAAGTCAATGGCCTCATTAATATTTTCGTGGCAAAGAGAGTTGATCACAGTATCTGGAATTTTTTGAATAATTTCAGACGCTACATCGTGTTCTATTTTTCCACCCGCTAATAAAAAATTATATTTTTTAATTTTATTTATTTCATTTATCAATTCTATAAAATTTTCTACTGCCCATTTTTTAGTTGGGCCGCTGCCACCAATTCCTAAAACAATATTATTTTTATGCGCTGGAACTGCAGGCCTGTAAATTTTGTAAGGAAATTGTAATTCCTTATTATGTAACCATTTGCTACATGCTTGCCTTGATTTTTCTACTATATTTTCATTTTTTTTAAACCACCCATAAGAAAAAATATTTTTAATGCCAGCAAGGCGGCAAATAATCGGATAGCGTATACCATAATGTAAGATGAATACTTCTTCATAGAATTTTTTTTTTATCAGTCTTAACAATGTTAAATTTGAGTTATTGTGATCTTCTAAATAAAAAATATTTTTAATGTGAGGATCGTGCCCCAGAGTCTCTTTTGCACAGGTTCTTTCTTTGGTTAAAAGATCAGCCTCTATATTTGATTCATGCGTAGCAATCTCATGAAGTGCTGGTAAAAATACACACAAATCACCAATTCCAGGTCTTGTTTGTATTATGAGGATTTTCATATTGTTCACAATATAGACCACAACTCGATTAAATAAATTATTTATTTTCTATAAAATATTTTAAATATTTGTTATTAAAATAACCATTAACTGTCTTTGGTATTATGGAAATTAGAAAAAATATTTTTAAGCAAAAAATTCTAAAATTTGAAAAACAAATTGGCATTTGGAGCTGCTTGTCCAATAACACGGTTGCCGAAATTTTGTCTGTAGTAGGATTTGATTGGATCGTGATTGACATGGAGCATTCTCCAAATGATATACAGGAAGTTTTGGTTCAACTACAAATTATTCAAGGTTTTTCTTCGGAACCTATTGTTAGAGTTCCTTGGAATGAGCCCGTTATGGTAAAAAGAGTTCTTGATATGGGTGCTCAATCTATTTTGTTTCCCTATGTGGAAGATGAGAAGGAGGCCTTGGCAGCCGTTGAATCTACCAGGTATCCGCCAAAAGGAATAAGAGGAGTCATGTCAGCTGCGAGAATGAACAAGTACGGCACGGTTAGTGATTACTACAAGAAAGCAGACGATCAAATTTGTGTCATTGTTCAGTGTGAATCTAAAAAAGCAATTCAGAATATTCCAAAAATCGCTACAGTAGAGGGCGTTGATGGTATTTTTATAGGACCAAGCGATTTATCAGCATCGATTGGAAAAATAGGACAGTTCGAAGATGAAGAAGTTCAATCTCTAATTTCGCTGGGATTAGAAAACTGCAAAAAAAGTAATATACCGGCAGGAATTTTAACAGCTAAAAAAGACTTTGCAAAAAAATATGTGGCTGATGGCTTTACCTACGTCGCAGTTAATAGCGACACTAATTTAATAGCCAGAAGTGCAGAAAATTTATTAAAAGAATTTAAATAATTTTTTTTAAAATTTTTCATGAAAATTCAAATTTTTATAGACACCGTTTGCGGCTGGTGTTTTATTGGAAGTCAAAGACTGCATCTTGCATTACAAAAATTTAATCATAATTTTGAAATTATTTATGTTCCTTTTCAATTAAATCCAACCATGCCAGAGGATGGAATGAATAGAGAAGAATATATAATTGGTAAATTCGGCAGCATGGAAAATGCAAAACCAATGTACGACAGTATGGCCTCTGAAGCTAAAAAAGAAAATTTAGAATTTAATTTGAGCAATATTAAAAAGACACCAAATACGGTTCTTTCGCACATACTTATAGATGTGGCTAGAAAACATCAGGTTCAGAAAGAAACTGTTTTTAATATTTTTTCAAATTACTTTATCCAAGGATTGGATATTGGAAACAAGAACAATCTAATTAAAATTGGGACAAATCATGGTATCAAGCAAGAAGAATTGAATAAAGAGTTCGACTCAGAGGAAAATATAGAAAAAATGAATAAGATGGATAAAATCGGAAGGCAGATGGGCATCACTGGTGTCCCTTTTTATGTATTTAATGAAAAAATTCTTTTGTCCGGAGCTCAATCTGTTGAGATGTTGGAAAAAGCAATTGAAGATTCTAAATGAAAAAGAAAAAAATAACAAAAAAAAATTCTTCTAATAAAAAAAAGATTGTAACCGCCAGAAAGAACAAGATTCCCATCAACAATAGAAAAAAAACCTTGATCAAAAAAGTTGCGGTTAAGTCAAATAAAAAAAAAATAATAACCTCTAGAAGAAAAAAAATTCCCATTAAGAATAGAAAAAAAACCACAGCTAGCAAAGCTGCTGTTACATCAAATAAGAAAAAAATTATTATAAAAAAAAAGAAAAATAATAAAAACTTAAAAAACAAAAATATTAAAAAAAAGAAACCAGTTAAAAAAATACAGTCTTTAAAAAAAATAAAAGAAAAAATAATTAAAATCAAAAAATACTTTTTTCAAAAAAAATTATTTCCTTTTGTAAAAAAAATTAAATATTCCATCCTTGATGTTTTTGGCTTGAAAAGCTTTGCTGTTTCTAAACTTAAAGAGTTTGATTCTTACTTGGTAAAAAGAAAAATCTTAAAAGAAAAATTAAAAAAAAAGAAAGCTTTAAAATTAGCCAAAGAGAAAAAAAAACAACTAATTTTAGAAAAAAAATTCAAATTAAAAGAGGCTCTTCTTGTTAAAAAGCAAAAAATTAAAGAAAAAAAAGAGCTTCTAAAAATAAAGCTTAAAGCAAGAAAAGAAAGTGAGAGATTGAGGCTCCAGGCTAAAAAAGAAAAAGAAAAAATAAAATTAGCAGCTCAGAGATTAAAAGCAAAAGAATTAAAAGAAAAAGAAAGACAAAAAGCTTTAGAAGAAAAAATTGCACTTAGAAATAAAATTAAAGAAGAGAAAATCGCAGAGCAACAAAGAAAAGAAAAGTTAAGCAATTTTAAAAGAGAAGAAAAAGAAAAAATAAAGGTTCTGAGAGATTCTTTGAAGGTGGCGAACCTGAGACTAGGTGCGATCAGACTGAAGTATCGGTTAATAAAAGAAAGAAAAAAAGAAGAAAAATTAAAAGAATTAGAGATTAGAAGGCAAGCAAAAGAGGAGGCGAGAAAAGTACTTGAGGCCGAAAAGGCAGAGGAGTCACGGAAGCAAAAAGTTGTTGTTAGGCTAGAAAGGTACTCAAGAAATATGAAATCAATAGTATTTCAAATTAACAAAAGATATTTAACCATGAGACGTGCCCCACTTCGTTTCATTGATCATATTGCTGAAAATGGAGAATGTTTTATTAAAAACGAAGATGCTGTGAGCGAACAGGACTATTTAATCTCACTATTTGTTGAAGGGGAAAATGCAAAACAGCGATTAAGAAAAAGAATTAGCATTGAAGACAAAACAGATCCTGCAGAAACGAAATTGTTTAAGCCCAAAAATGTTTTTGAAGCCTCTGACTATATCATTGATCGTTTAGCTGGAATGTTTGAAAAAGAAAGACAGTTAAAAAAAGCCAGTTAACTTCTAACTTTTGCCTGTACAAACCCTAGTGATTCAATTTCTCCTCTAAACAAACCAACTTTTTGAATAGGCACAACACCTACAGTTGATCCGGTAAAAACTAAAAAATCTTTATTCAAGTTCACGCCGTCTTTTTTAACTTTGTTCAAAAGCCACATTAATGATTTTAAAGGACTATCATACACTGCTTTTGTATTTCCGTTAGCTGTCTGACCACTCTTTTTATTATAAAGAGTAGTTGCCAAATTATGGAAGGGCAATCTTTTAAATTTTTGTTTTTTACCAATTAAAAATTTAACATTAACACCAAAATCACTAATTAAATCTCCAAGACAAGACACTCCTTTTTTCTTTTGTCTATATCCAACAATTTCAATACAAGGACCAACGTGACTGATAACAGACGAGATATTTTTTTCAGTTATTTTTTTGCCAGTATTAAAAAAAGATTTTTTAATCTGAAAAAAAACTTCTAGCTCAATTCCCAAAGTGTATTTATTTATTTTTACAGACCCATTGCTTTTCAGCAAGTTCTTTTTAAAAATAGAAGCATAAAAAGGTTCTTTTTCACCCCAGGCCTTTAAAGCAGCCTTGCCAGTTCCTCCAGCTTTAAAACCAATAACAGGAGAAGTTATTAATTTTTCTGACTCTTTTCTTAGTTCGTTTGCAATTTTTGAATTTTTGGTAAATTTAGTTGAGAGAGGCGCTATAAAAGTACCTTTATTAAATGCGCTAACTAGTTTTTTTGCTGTCTTTTTTAATTCTATATTATTCATAAAGGGTAGTACTAATCATAAAAAACAAATTTATAAAACACTTTTGTATCTAGCAGATTAATTTTTCTCTGGAAATCATCTAGTTCCCCTTTGCATTTAAAAAAAGTAACGATTTATCATATTATTTATTTTATATGGTTGAAATAGTATTAAAACTCGCTAAAAATTTCCCAAGTTTAAGACGTGCCAAGTTTGTGGTGCTTTTAATTTTTGTTAGACTTTTTAGCTTTTCTGTAACTAGGGAAGTGCTCATCAAATCTGCATCTAACGCTTTTATTTCTGTCACTTCTTTTGTTGCAATGACCATTTTAATATTCCACCTTTTGCAAAAAACTAGTTTCGATCTTGAAACATTTTTATACAAGTATAAAAAATTTGATATTTTAATAGCAGCATTTTTAGGCGTTCTTCCCGGGTGCGGAGGTGCAATCATGGTTATGACTTTGTATGTAAGAGGGGCAATTTCTTTTAGTGCTATTTTGACTACTTTAGTAGCAACCATGGGGGATGCTGCTTTTTTATTAATTGCTGCAAAACCAAAAGAAGCTCTGATTATTTTATCAATAACTTATGTGGTTGCAATTATGACTGGATACACAGCAAAATGTTTTGAGAAGTCTATAGCACCAGTATTTACTTCAAGGCCTATTACAATGGAAGACAGCATTGCTAACAACATGCCAAATTTTTTTTATCATCTATGGATGTTTTTGATTATACTTGAAATTATTTTTGGTATTTATAATGCATCTGGAAAATCACTGAGTTTCGAATTTTTGGACTACGATATTGTTCCTATTGTTAGTTTTGCTGGGGCGCTATTATCCGTATTAATTTGATAATGCAATCTCCAATGATGGTGATGCTTTATTTCCAGCTATAGCAATTTCACCCAAGGTAGCAATATTGGCAACTTTATATAGTGCCATACCAGCTGTGATAGTCTCCTATGCTTGGTATTATTTTGTTAGCAATCTTTAATCTCTGATCACCCAAGCGCGGTGATAATAATTATCAATATTTTTTTGAATTAAATGCTTAGCTACTTGGTCCGCCTCCTCTTCACTTGGAAAAGGCCCGTGTATATTTTTTGTTTCTTCTAATAAGCTTGTAAAATCATTAGGGTCTTTGTGATTGCCTTCAACAACTGTAAATTTTTGCATCTATTTTTTCTTTAATTTTCTTTTTGTTTTTTTTGACAATTTTGGCTTTTTATTAAAACTTCGGTCTTTCCCTGATTTTCCAGAATAACGCTTACTCATCTAGTCTCTAAAATTTGTAAACTCCACGGGTCTACCTATGTCAATTCCTGTGATTAATTGCATAGTTTCTTGAAGATCATCTCTTTTTTTTCCATCCACTCTTAATTCGTCTCCTTGAATTTTAACTTGAACTTTAATTTTGGATGCCTTGATTTGAGTGATGATTTTTTTGGCGCTTTCTTGATCAATGCCTTCTTGCAATTCTATAGTTTGTCTTTTGGAATTTCCCGTTGCTTCTTCCACACCTTTAACTTTGATAATTCTTGGATCAATCTTTCTTCTCACCAAATGACCAGTAAACAAATCATTTATTTGTTTTAATTTCATATTGTCAGGAGCAAGAGTAATAATTTCTTTTTCTTTTTCCTTAAATTCAATTGTAATATTCAGTCCTTTAAAATCATATCGGGTATTGATTTCTCTTAAACAGTTAGAAAGAGCGTTGTTGAGCTCTTGGTAACTGATTTTGCTTACTACATCAAAAGTTGGCATAGACTATGAATATCATGTTTCTATTAAAAATAAAATTTGTCTTTTGGATAAAGAAAATATTGTTTAAAGACTCAGGCCGTATTTTTTAAATTTCGGTCTAAAGCTGTAGAATAAAGAATTGTGGTTTCCCGTGTCTTTTTTTATTGTTTGTTGCCACAAATGAATCATTTCATGAGCCAGTGTTGTCAAAAATTCTTTTTTATTTGGGTATTTTTTCTGCATTTCCAGACAGAAAAATTTTGTACCTTTTCTTAACGAGTAATCTTCCACACACTGACCCCAACAACCATTCATTTTTTTAATTTGAATATCGTTAAATGGATTCAATTGTTCTTTAAATAAAGCCTTATTAAAAAAATTAAAATATTTTTTAATATCTTTAAAAGTTGTCTTGTAATTTTTTTCTAAATTAGAAGATTCTTTTAAAATGCGTTTTTTAATTCTTACTATTCTTTCTATTTTTTTCTTTGTTGTTTTGTCAGTCATTTTGATCATCGTCGTTTAAGGACGATGGGTTATACACCTTATTTTTGGCAACGCCAGTGTTACTTTGTGTCTAGATGAAGATTTTTTGACAGGGCCTTCCGAGGCCAAAATATAATCTTTTATAAGGATTTTCTTTTTTTTTCGCTTTCCGTTTTCAGCTGTCCGCAAGCTCCCAGGATGTCTTCACCACGAGATTTTCTCAAGGTTACTATGTGCCCAGATTTTTTGATCATCTGGTAGAATTTTTGCACTGTCTCAGGACTGGATGGTTCGTAACCAACTCCAGGCCAAGCATTGAACTCTATTAAATTAAGTTTGCTTGGAAATTTGCTCATTAATTTTATCAGTTGCTTTGCGCAATTTTCACTATCATTAATATTTTTTAAAAGAACATATTCTAGAAATATTTTCTCTTTATTCATTTTTGCATAATAGGCACAGCTTTCTATTAGATCTTTAATTTTATATTTTTTATTAATGGGCATAATTTTTTCACGCAATTCATCATTAGGAGCATGAAGAGAAAGAGCCAAGTACGTTCCGATATCTTTAGCGGCATTAATAATTTCAGGAACCACTCCAGCTGTAGAAACGGTTATTTTTTTTGCGGAATAGTCTAGACCCTGATTATTTCTTAAAATAGCAATAGATTGCTTAACATTTTCATAGTTATAAAAAGGCTCACCCATTCCCATATAGACAATGTTGGTTATTTTTTTTTGAGATCCCCAATCTTTAAGCTCGTCTTTTGCAATTAAAATTTGATTGATAATTTCACTCGTAGATAAATTTTTAACCATTAGTTGAGTTCCTGTATGACAAAACTTGCAATTTAATGTGCAGCCAACTTGCGAAGAAATACATAGCGTTCCTCTACTTTGGGAGGGAATAAAAACCGTCTCCACCAAATTGTTATCAGCAAGCTTAATGAGCCATTTAATAGTCCCATCGCTAGAAATTTTTTTTTCAGCAATTTTAACTCTATCGAAACTTAAATTTTTTTCTAAATTCTCTTTTAAATCAGCAGGAATGTTAGAAAATTCAGAGACACTATGTAGGCCTTTTTTGTAAACAAATTTCCATAATTGGTTAGTGCGCATTCCAATTTTCTTTTGATCCATGGAATAGTGATCCAAAATAAACTTATTTAAGCTCTCATAGTTAAAGTCATAAAAATTGGATGGAGAAATACTCATGTAGGATCGATTTTAAATTTTTATTTAAAATAGACAATTAGCAAATTAGCTATATTTGCCAAATAAGGAACAAAAGTCAAAATCATTCCCGAAACTCTAAATAGCCCTTTTTTAGCAAACATGCTGTAAGCATGAGAAATACGACCCAATAAGAAGAAAATTCCGACCCAAACAAGGTAGTTTTTAGAAACTTGGACAGATTCCAAAAGAACAAAAGAGATTAAAAATAGAGGGGTGTATTCAGCAAAGTTTCCATGAGCTCTTACAGCTCTAGCAAGATTTTCGTTGCCTTTTTCACCAAGTGCAATTTTAGAATTTTTTCTAGCTACTGCTGCATTCACAGAAAGTAAAAAATAAAAAATCATGCACGCAGCGCAAAAGATTATAGAAATGGTATGCATAAAAAATATATTAGATTAAAGTATGTTTTAGTACAGTCTTAATTTTAGCAGAGTTATTTGTTTTAAAAGTGCAAGGATAAATAACAAGAGCATCCAAGTTTCCCTTTGTTTTATGTTCGACTATGAACGAACTAAACACAAAACTAATCTTTTGTTAAGCTTCACTCAAAATTTTTAGATTTTTGCCAATTGGATCAAGTGATCAGCAAAAGCAAAAGATGCAGTCCAAGCAGGACTAATTGCATTTAACACGTGAGTAGAATGTTTTTGATTAATAATAATAAAATCATTAACCAAAGTTTTAGATAGAGGATCAAAAACTTGAGATCTTATTCCTATTTTTTCTAAAGAGGGTTGGATGCTGTCAGTGGGAATATTGTTAAGAAGCTTTTCCACTTCGTCTAAAAATCCATGTTTAGTTAATAGTTTTGCCTCTTGCAAAGCTAAGGTTCTAAGTTTGTTTTCATTTTTCAAAATTTTAATACCAAAACTAAAAGCCAAAGAAAGCGCCTCGGATAATTGTAATTTATTAGCGCGGCTATAATACTCCCTTCCAAACACAGGAGTCGAACTTGGACCGATATAAAAACTTCCATCTCGTTTGTGTGAACTATGCAGTCCTAAAAAAGGGTATTGAAGATCTGGCACAGGATATACCAAATGCTTTAATTTAAAGCTTGGATCTGTAATTTTCCAATATTTTCCCTTAAAGGGCAAAAAGCTGTATCTAAATTCTAAGCCTGCACTTTTGGCAACCACATCAGACTGCAAGCCAGAACAATTGAACGAATGTTCACAACTATATGATTTAAGATGGCTGATGATAATTTTTCCCTCATCTTCAATTTTTATAACCTGCTCATTATAAAAAACTTCTACACCCATTTGTTTTAAATCAAATAATAAAGATTTAGAAACTTCTTTTGGATCTGCAACAGAAGTAAAAGGAATGAACAGTCCAGAATTGTATTTCGTATTTATATTTGGTTCTAAATTTTGAATCTCGTTGCCGGTTAATTTTTTGATAACAACCCCATTGCTAACTCCTCTTTGAAATAAGCTTTCTATATTTTGAAAAGAGTTCTCTGAAGTGGGAATTAGCAATTTCCCACATTCGTCAATCCAAAGTTGTTTTGATTTAATATATTCTTTTAATTCAACCCCTCCTCTAACACCAAGGGTTGCCCTTAAAGAGCCAGGATCATAGTAAACACCACTGTGAATAACACCACTATTTCTGCCCGAACCATGTTGAATAGAATCTGTTTCTTTTTCTAAGATAAGAATTCTTGAACTAGGTTGATTTTTTTTTAGTTTAAAAGCAAGCGTTAAGCCAATAATTCCACTGCCTATTATTATAAAATCGTACTTCATAGTTTACCTGTTTATCTGTTATACTTTATTTTACTATGAGCGAAATATTAGAAGTTCCATCGAAAGATATCAAAGAGTACCTAAATAATAATAGTAACGCAGTTTTAATTGATGTGAGAACTGAGCAAGAGTGGAACCACGTAGGCAAGCCCAATGCCGAAGAACTTGGAATTGCTAGTCATTTTCTTTCTTATCAAATAGGAGAAAAAAGAATTTTAAATGAAGATTTTGAAAAACAGTTTTTAGATTTAAATATTGATAAATCGAAAACAGTTTTATTCATTTGCAGAAGCGGAGTTAGATCTCTTCATGCAGCAAAGATTATTGATAGATTGGGCTATACTGCAGTTAATATTTCGGGTGGTTTTGAAGGATCTGCAACTATCAATGATGCAGGATGGAAGACGAACGGGCTTCCCTGTAAATGAAATTAATTAAAAATTTAGCATATATTCTATTGTTTTTTTCACTTAGTTACTGCGAAAGCATAGATAAAAAAGTTACCGAGACGACTGATAAAGAAAATCAAATATTATCTAAGTTTCTCGGAGCAAAAAGTTCCACGATAAAACAAGAGCTTGGAGAGCCTGATAAAATAAATCTAGAATCTCCTTATAAGATTTATATTTATAATAAAAAAAATTTTCTTATCACCTGTACCCGAGAATTCTTTATTAATGCCAAAACAGACAGTGTAGAAAAATTTAGAAGCCGAAATTGCATTAAGTAAGTGTTTAATCAAAATTATAAAAAAATAGTAAATCAAGTAACGCAAAGATTGCTTGAAAAAAAAAGAGTAATAAAAAATTTATTTTGTCTTGTTTCTGGACCACAAGGGTCTGGAAAAACAATCTTTACCGGTGTGGTTAAAAAAGAATTAACTAAAAAAAAATTAAAAGTACTAGTTTTGTCGCTTGATGATTTTTATTATGGCAAAAGAGATAGATCAAAACTTTCTACAGTAATATCACCCTTGCTTCAGACGAGGGGAGTTCCAGGAACCCATAACCTTAAATATTTAAAAGAAGTGTTAAAAATTTTCTCGAGTAATAAAAAAAGAACATACAAGCTTCCACAATTTTCTAAGGCAGAAGATGATTTGTTAAAATCCAAATACCATCTTCTTAAATTTCCCTACGATGTCTTTATTTTAGAAGGCTGGTGTATTAATTATCAAGGAGAACAATCTTCAACTTTGAAACAACCCGTAAACTCAATGGAAAAAAACTTTGATCAAAATTTACAATGGAGAAAATATGTAAACAAAAAGAGTAAAGAATACTTTAAGGCCATATATAAAAAATCTGATTGCTCAATTTTGTTAAGAATTCCAAGCTTTAAGTATGTTTTTAAATATAGAAAAAAACAAGAAATGGGCATTCCTAAAAACAAACGAATGAGTAACGATCAATTAAAAAAATTTATTAGTTTCTACGAAAGAATTACTAAAAATTTATTAATGTCTAAAAAAAATAAATTTGATATTGAGATCACCATTAAACCAAACCACAACTACACTGCTTTAAAGCAAAATATCTCTTAAATTGGAAAATAAGCTTAACTTTACAACAGATAAAATATCTTATTTGCTAAAAAAAATTGCAATTCCAGCGGCAACGGGAACGCTTTTTTCTAGCCTATACACGCTGGTAGATACATTTTATGCTGGACAAATATCTCCCAATGCACTGGTAGCGCTCTCTAAGGCATTTCCTATTTCATTTATTATCATAGCATTTGGTGTTGGAATTTTAGCAGGTTCCACATCTTTGATTTCCAATGCTATCGGTGAAAAAAACAAAATCAAAGCCTCTCTGTATTTGTCTCAGTCGTTAATCTATTCTCTTGTAGTTGCTTCTTTTGTCATTTTTTTTGGACTAAACTTTTCATCAGATCTCCTCAAATTAATGGGAACAGAAGAGGAAAATATTGCCCTAACTCTAGAATATACCAACATAATTTTTCTAGGATCTATTTTTTTCTATATTCAAGTATCTTTAAATGCAGGACTTAATGCTCAAGGAGATACTAAGTCTTATAGAAATATTTTAATTATTAGTTTTTTTTTAAATATTGTTCTCAATCCGTTATTTGTTTTTGGATATGGCATTATTCCGCCATTAGGAATTGCCGGACTGGCCATAGCGACTATTACCACGCAATGCTTAAGCATGCTTTATATTTTATTTAAAGTTTTAAAAACTGACGCAAAAGAATATTTAGCCTTTAAATATTTTTATATAAAAATTAATTTTATAAAAGATTTATTCAAACAGGGTATGCCAGTGACTGTGAGCATGATGTTAATTGGTTTGGGTATTTACAATATTCTATTTTTTGTTTCAAAATTTGGTGACCTCGCTGCTGCTGGATATGGAGTTGCATTAAGAGTGGAGCAGTTGCTCTTACTGCCTATTATTGGTTTAAACACAGCCGTACTTTCTATCTCCGGACAAAACTTTGGCGCTAAAGAATACAAACGAATTGGGGAGGTATATTTTAAAGCTATTAGTTACGGCTCTGCTTTGATGATTATTGCAGGATTTTTTATTTTTTTTGGTGGAAATTTAATCCTTCAATTATTCACTGATGATCCGGATGTTATAAATTTTGGAACCAAGTATTTGAGAATTGCAGCATTTATTGGCCCCGTTTATCCTATTTTTTTTATAACCAATGCTTTTTTTCAAGGGATAAAAAAACCTATTTATTCCACTTACATAAATCTTTTTAGAATTGTGATTTTGCCTTTTGCCACGATGTGGCTAATATTAGATGTTTTTAGAGGGAGCTACGAACATTTGTTTCTAGGCCTACTTATTATTAATTGGTTTTTTGGAATTTTTGTACTTGGTATTGTCAAATATTTTTTCTTAAAGAAACTTATTGCTTAATAGTTATTTTTTAATTTTTTTTCTAATTTTCTTACAAAATAAGAAATGATCAATATCAGAATCAAATACTCTAATATTAAAAAAGTATAAATTTCCAACGGCCTATAGGTGCTAACAACCAATTCATTGGCTTTTCTAGTTAGATCAGCAATTCCAATAATGGATACTAAGGATGACATTTTCAAAACATAAACAAATTGATTGCCCAAAGCCGGAAGTATTACTTTGAAAGCTTGTGGTAAAATTATGAACCTTAATTTTTGAGAAAATTTTAGTCCTAAAGAAGTGGCCGCTTCCCACTGCGTTTTGCTGATGGCATTAATTCCTCCTCTAAATATTTCTGCCTGGAAAGCACTTTCACTTATGGAGAGAGCAATAATACCAGATACAAAAGGACTGAAGCTGAATCCTGTTAATATAGGTAGTCCATAATATACCCACAAAATTAATATTAATAGTGGAATGGATCGTACTATTTCTACGTAAGCTATATTTGCATAAGTAAGATATTTATTTTTGACAATTGCAGGGATGGTAACCACCAATCCTATAAGCATAGAAATGATTATGGATATTAAGGAAATATAAATAGTCGTTGTTATTCCGCTAATTAAGAATTTAAGATTGGTTAGACCGCTCTCGTTAGCAGGCGATATAATAAACCAGCCCCATTCGTAATCGCTACAAGCAGACAGCGGTAATAACAATAGTAAAAAAAAATATTTTCTCACTCTGAAAACTATAAAGATTTAAATTAAAAAATCTAATTGATTATAAACTTTTTAGCCCGTATTTTTTTAACAGAGCATCAAAAAATCCAGAGGCTTTTTTAACTTCAATCCAGTGATTAACATAATTGAGCCAAACCTGATCGTTTTGATCAATTAACATAGCAAGAACAGCAGGATTTTTTCCCCCATCCTGAACAATCGCTAACTGAGGATAGGTTATAACCAATTTATTAGCCTCGGTTGTGCTTGTGATGTGGCCATCAGCTCTACCAGATAGCACTTCTTGAAAATCTCTAGCAGGAGCTTCGATAGATCTTAATTTAGATTTAGGAAAAAATTCTTTTGCCTTTTCTTCTTGAGAGGTTCCCAGAGTAGTAGCAATAGTTACATTTTCATTATTTAAAGAATTCCATGTTGAAAATTTGTTTAAATTCTTTTTTAGAACTAAGGGTACAGTTCCATATTTATAATAAGAGTTTGTAAATCCAGACACTAAGGCTCTTTTGGCAGTTTTAGTTGCGCTTGTAGAGATATCGTATCTGTCAGATGAAATTCCTGAAACAATTGTTTTCCAGTCTGTAGGAACATACTTAACTTTTACACCCATGTCTTTTGCAAGCTCACTAGTTACATCAATATCAAATCCTTTATATTGGTTAGTAGCTGGATCTTTCAGGCTCATAGGATCCCAATCTCCAGTCGTTCCCACTCTAAGCTCTCCTGATTTTAGAATTTCATTTAGTCTAGATTCGGCATGCGCTGAAAAAGCCAATATAGTTATCAAAATAGTAAAAATAATTTTTTTCATAGATTTTAGGTATATCTATTTGTTTAACTTAAATAGACAAAATATGACGCACTAGCACAATAATTTTTTTTAAAAAGTAGTTGAATTTTTTTATTTCAGTGAATAAATGCTTTTTTTAAGGAGATATATAGAATGACAACAAGTAGCAAACACCCAGAAACAATAGCTTTACACGGTGGTACATGGAGACGAGACGAGAGCTCTACATCAGTAGCAGTTCCTATTCATCAAACCACTTCCTACGAATTTAATTCAGCAGAACATGCTGCAAATTTATTTGGACTAAAAGAATTTGGAAATATTTACACAAGAATTATGAACCCAACCACCAATGTGTTGGAAGAAAGAGTTGCGGCACTCGAGGGTGGACTGGCAGCAGTTTGTGTTAGTTCAGGACAGGCAGCTTCTGCATTTGTTGTTCAAAATTTATGTAATGCGGGAGATAATTTTGTAGCTTCTACAGACTTGTATGGTGGAACCGTTAATCTTTTTAACAATACCTTAAAGGCGATGGGCATTGAAGTAAGATATGCCGATCCCAAAGATCCAGAAAATTTTGCAAAATTAACAGATAGCAAAACAAGATTGTATTATGCCGAAACCCTTCCCAATCCATCACTAAGAGTTTTTCCAATTAAAGAAGTGGCGGATATTGGAAAGAAACTAAATGTGCCTTTGATTATGGACAACACTGCTTGCCCAGTAATCTGCAAACCATTTGAACATGGAGCGGCGATTGTAATGCATTCTTTAACTAAGTTTATAGGTGGCCACGGAACCAGCATTGGTGGAATTGTTGTGGACTCGGGTAACTTTGATTGGGCTGCCGATAAGGCAAGACAACCCAACATTTGGCAACCGGACATGTCTTATCATGGAGCAGTTTGGGGAGATGCAGTGCCTCAGCTAACCGGAGCCAATATTCCTTTTGCGATAAGAGCAAGAGTAGTTTTGTTGCGTGATCTTGGATCTGCAATTAGTCCTTTTAACTCATTTCAAATTATTCAAGGTTTAGAAACGGTAGCCTTGAGAATGAAACAACACTGCGAGAATGCAGAAAAGGTTAAAAACTTTTTACTTAAGCACACAAAAGTTGAAAAAGTTATTTATTCTACATTGCATGAAGGCGAAATTGGTGAGCGCGCAAAACGATACCTCAAAGGCGGAAATGGTGCTTTGATGGGCATTGAAATTAAAGGTGGAGTAGAAGCTGGTAAAAAATTTATCGATAATCTTAAACTTTTATACCATGTTGCAAATATAGGTGATGCTAGATCATTGGCCATCCACCCAGCAAGCACTACGCATTCACAACTCAGCGCAAAAGATTTATTAGCCGCAGGCGTAACTCCTGGATATGTGCGACTATCAATCGGCATCGAGCATGCTGACGATATTATTGCAGATATCGATCAAGCTCTAAACGCTTAATCATTTTTAACAAAATATAAATGAGTCATAAATTTAATTTATGACTCATTTTGTTATGTGTTAAAAAGAGAAATGAATAAAAATAATATCGCTCTTATTATTGGTGGAACAGGGTCCATTGGTTCTGCTATTGCTGAAGAATTGGAAGTTTTAGGATTTTCCAATATTGTAAAATTAAGCAGATCTTCCAATCCCAAAATTGAATTAACAGATGAACATAGTATCGAAGAAGCATCTGCTGTAATCAAAAAAACAGGAACACCCATCTCTCTTTTGATTAATGCAACGGGCATTTTGCATGCCGAAGATAATAATCAGATGCCAGAAAAAACTTATAAAAATATCGATCTTTCTTTTATGAAAAAGAATTTTGAAATTAATACTTATGGACCAGCTTTGCTGATGAAATATTTTTTACCTCTATTAGATTGTGAAGAAGAATCCGTTTTTGTTTCTCTTTCAGCAAAAGTAGGATCTATCGAAGACAACAAGTATGGAGGATGGTATTCTTATAGAGCATCGAAAGCAGCCCTCAATCAACTTATTAAAACAGCATCTATTGAATTAAAAGTTAAAAACAAAAAAGCTATTTGTGTTTCCATCCATCCCGGGACAGTCACTAGTAAACTTTCAAGGCCATTTCAAAAAAGTGATTTGAAGATTCAACTACCAAATGAATCTGCCAAGAATATCTTAAAAGTAGTGAGCAATCTTAAAGCTGAAGACACCGGAACTTTTTTTAATTGGAACGGAGAAAAAATACCTTGGTAAAAAAAAAGGAGAAGTGATAGAATCGTTACATTATGTTCGTTGTTATCTTTATAGTAGGGTTAGTAGCAGGAGCTGGTCCTGAGAAAACTAATGAGGCAATCAACAAAGTCTTGAGCAAAGGAAATGAAATCACACAATCCGCAAAGACTAAAACAATTGAGTTAACAGATTCTGCAAAAGCTAAAGCTGCAGAAATTAAAAACAAAATTACAAAATAATTTTTTTATTGAATAGTTATGCGGTGCATAACTCGGTGTATTCCCGTGAAATCATTTGCAGGGTTATGTAGCATCACATGGTTTGACCATATGGCAAGACAATTTGGCTCCCATTCAAATCCATAAATAAATTCAGGTTTAGATTGGTGTTGAAAAAGATAATCCAACAATATTTTACTTTCCTCTTCACCCATATCGACAATTTTTGTTACGTGACCAGGAGACAAATAAATAGATTTCTTTTTACTGTTTCTGTTTTCTTTAACAATAGGATGAATGGCAAACATGGTCTTTGGATCAATGCCAGTGCCTTTTTCTGCAAGCCGGCTATTCCTAGTTTTAGAAATAGGACCATCTGCACTAAACACTGCTTTTAAATTTTCAATTTTCTTTTTGTATTCTTCAGGTAATTTTTTGTAACTTTCGTATTGTGAAGCAAATAAAGTATTCCCCTTTCCTCTAGGAGGAGTCTGGATCGAATATAACATCGTATATTGAGGAGGTTTTTGGGTGTAGGTTGAATCCGTATGCCAACCCTCTCCAAACATAATATTTTCATCTGGTTTTTTTTCCACAACGGTTATTTCTGGAAAACCATCCAGTCCTCTCAACATAGGATAATCAGCACACTGACCAAATTGTTTAGCAAAAGATATGTAAGAAGCCGAATTCAAATTTTGATTTCTAAAAAAAACAACACCATACTCATCTAATGCAATTTTTATTTCTTCTATGGATTTTGCATTAGCTGTTTCAATTTTAATATCAATAAAAGCCCCCACATTGTTTTTGCAAGGATCTACTTTTATAGAATTAAACATGTTTTCATCTTAGTTTTTTCTTAATATAAGAGTCAATAGCAATTTACATTATGCAATTTTTAAAGCTTATTATATTTCTTCTTTTGGTTTTATCCGCAAATTTTGCCGGTGCCGCAGAAAGATTGTCCAGCAAGGACTACCAAAGATTAGTTGATCTGGGTTACAATAAGTTAGATGCTTATTCAGATGACTACGCAGATGCAAAGGCTTATTGGTATACTCTAGAAGAACATTTGGAACTTAAGCCAAAATTTTTAGCGCTACTTACCCAGGAAATGCAAGTTAATGAGAAACTGCAAATGAACCAGCATGTTTACAATAGCAGGCATCATGTATTTGCAGAAAGAGATCTCAAATGTGGAAATGATAAAAAAAAATTATTTGATGTTTTAAAAAAATGCGAACAATTAAAAATGCCAGTTATTGATGATGAAGACATGAGTGTAGATAATTTTGCCAAAACTGTTCTTGATCACTGCAATGAAACAAAAGTGAAAAATCTCAAAACTCAAGACGGAAAAGAATTGCGAATTAAAGAAGAAAAAAAGTGCACTATTAAGTTTATTAATTTTAAACGTTACGAATTTGCTAGAATACTGCAAGAAGTTGGTAGTGGAAAACCAGTAAAAAAATCAGAAAGACAAGAAACTAAAAAAGATAATTTAGATGTTTTTAAAAAACAGTGCGAGGAACTTGGTTTTACCGTCAAAACAGAAAAATTTGGAGAGTGTGTTCTCCGATTAGTTGAAAATTCTAAGAAATAAAAAGATACTAATTATTTATTAATATAGCTTTTAAGTTCGGCGTACTCTTCGCATCTACAATTTTCTAATTTTTTTAATATTGCGTTTGCAAGGTCTAATCTTTTAGTGTCGACATACAATTCACCAATATATTCAAGAGCCCCTTTATGACCAGGATCTATGGATAATGCTTTTTTGTAGTACTCTTCTGCTTTGGTGTAATTTTTAGTTTTTCTTAGAGAAAACGCATAATGAGTTAAAATATCAGGATCTTGTTTGTATTTATTTTGTTCTAAAATTTTTTCCAAACCTTGTATTGCTTCTTCATATTTTTCACTTTTAATCAGCTTTACAATCCCAGAGTAAGAAGAAGGTTTCACAACCTCAGTTGAAGAATCGCTGCCTGCCGCATACGAATTGCTTGCAAACATTAAGCATAGAGCAGCAAGAGTAATAATTTTTTTCATAAGGTAAAATGTTGTTTTACTTAATTTTAACAAATATCTATAACAAACCAATAACAAATGGAAAGTATATATAAATCAGATGTTGTAGTTGTTGGTTCTGGAATCTCAGGATTGATGGTGGCTATTTCACTGTATCCTCGCAAAGTAACTTTGGTCACTAAAAAAAAGCTAGGTGAGATGTCTTCTAGTGCTTGGGCGCAAGGAGGAATCGCTGCAGCTGTGGGAACAGACGATCATCCAGACATTCATTATGCCGACACTATTAAAGCTAGCTCCGGTCTAAACAATAAAGATGCAGTGAGAATGATTACGTCAGAAGCTTTAGACATTATTCAATTTTTAGAAAAAATAAATATTCAATTTGATAAAGACACAAACAACAATTTTTACCTTTCTATTGAAGCAGCTCATTCTAAAAGACGTGTTTTAAAAATTAACGGAGATCAGTCAGGAAAATTTATTGTTCAAAAGTTAATTGAACATGCAAAATCGCAAGAGCACATTACATTTGTAGAAGATGTATCTGTAGATCACATCATTCAAAAAGATAACGCATGTGAAGGAATTGTTGGGCACATCAATAAACAAGGTATCGTAGACAATTTTGTTTTTTTGCAAGCACCTAATGTTGTGTTGGCAACTGGAGGTATAGGAAGTATTTACGCCTACACTACTAACCCAAGAGATATTTATGGCGAGGGAGTAGCTATGGCAGCTAGAGCAGGAGCGCAATTGAGCGATATGGAGTTTGTTCAATTTCATCCAACAGCTCTTGATATTGGCTTAGACCCAGCGCCGCTTTTGACAGAAGCCATTCGAGGTGAGGGTGCTTATTTGGTAGATGAAAATGAAAATAGATTTATGAGCGCTATTCATCCAGACAAGGAACTTGCACCAAGAGATATTGTGGCACGAGCAATTTTTAGGGAAAAAGAAAAAGGACGATCAACTTTTTTAGACTGCAGGCATTTTAAAGAAAATAGTTTTAAAACAATGTTTCCTACAGCTTACGAATTTCTAACTAAAGCCAAGATAGACTCGGAAAAAGATTTAATACCAATTATTCCCGCAGCCCACTATCATATGGGTGGAGTGAAAGTGGATCTAACAGGACAAACTTCTGTAGAAGGACTTTGGGCATGTGGAGAAACTAGCTCTACAGGGGCACATGGAGCAAACCGTTTAGCAAGCAATTCTTTGTTAGAAGCGTTTGTGTTTGCCAGAAAAATTGCCGAAACCATAAATTCTAAACCTATTAATAAAACTAAATTACAAAAAATTAATATTGAAAATTATTTTCCTAAAGAAAAAACAATTAGTAAAGTCAGAGCAAAAAAATACATATGGCAACTAAGATCTAATATGACAAGGAATGTCGGATTGGAAAGAAGCCAACAAAGCCTAAACCAAGCTCTGGTTGAGTTTGATAGAATTGAGAGAGAATCGAAGCATTTATCTGCTAAATTAAAAGATATGATTCTTGTTTCAAGATTAATTACTTATGCGGCCATACAAAGAAATGAAAGCAGAGGAACGCATTGTAGAAATGATTTTCCGCAGACCAGTATAAAATACAACAGAAGCAATGAGTTTAATGTCCAAGATATGAATGATCATTTGTTAAAACGATTATCCAATCAAAAAACAAAAATAGCTTAAGAAATATTGATTATGAGAACAGTGTATGTGAACGGGGAGTTTATTCCAGAGCAGGACGCAAAAGTTTCTATTTTTGACAGAGCTTTTTTATTTGCGGATGCGGTATACGAAGTAACTTCCGTGTTAGACGGAAAGTTGGTTGATTTTGATAATCACATGAAAAGATTACAAAGATCAATGCAGGAGTTAAATTTTGGCCCGAAAATAAGTGAAAAAATTTTTTTAGAATTTCATAGAGAGTTAGTAAGATTAAATAAAGTAGAAGAAGGTATTGTTTATTTGCAGGTGAGTAGAGGAATTGCTGAAAGAGATTTTGCGTTTCCAGCTACTGATACCGAACTAACTATTACTGCTTTTACTCAGAAAAAAAAATTAATTGATAATGAATCTGCTAAAAAAGGAATAACCGTCATTACTATTGATGATTTGAGGTGGAAACGTTGTGATATTAAAACTATTCAGCTTCTTTATCCATCGATCGCAAAAACAGAAGCTATAAAAAAAGGAGCAGATGATGCTTGGATGGTTAGAAATGAATATGTTATGGAAGGCTCATCGAGCAATGCGTGGATTATTAAAGGAAAAAATATCTACACCAGAGAAGCAGACAATCAAATTTTAAAAGGAATTACGAGACAGGCGGTAATAGAGGTAGCAAAACAGTTGAAATACAAAGTAACAGCTAAACAATTCACTGTTATGGAGGCAGAAAATGCTGATGAAGCTTTTATTACTTCAGCAACTGCTTTTGTTACAGGAGTAGTAAAAATTAATGATAAAAAAATTAGCGGTGGAAAACCTGGAATTTTCACACAATCCTTAAGAGAAGCCTACATAAAACAAGCTTTAAAGACATTGAAATAAAAAAATCGTATTACGCGATTCCCCAAATAAGCAATTTGCAATGAAGACGAATAGGTTTAACGCTTTATGTGAGTGTGCTTTAGTTTTTTCTCTTCAGTGTCCCCTGTTAGTTAAATTAGAGCACACCATTCTCTCGCACCTAAAAAATTCATAGCTGCTATTCCTATTTTAGATATCTACATCATACATAGCTGTTAGGGATTCTTAGCTATGCTATTTTATTTTTGCATGGATATGTTTGCGGCATTAATTAAACAAGGAGATAAAATAATGAAAAAAATAACTTTATTGCTGATAGCAATATTTTCATTACTTGAGAGTCCATCTTTTGCTGCTGATGCTGTCAAATCAACAGTTAACCCAGAAACAACATTTATTTTTAATACTTTGTTATTTTTGGTGTGTGGATTTTTAGTAATGTTTATGGCTCCAGGTTTTGCAATGTTAGAGTGCGGATTGGTGACTTCCAAAAGCGTGTCATCGATTGCTGCAAAAAATATAGCTCTATATGCAATTGCTGGAATTATGTTTTGGCTTTGTGGATATAACTTAGCCTACGGAATCCCAGAAGGTGGTTTTATAGGTAAGTTTGTCCCCTGGGCAGACGGAACAGATTTTACAAAAGACACTTATGCTGCAGGATCAGACTGGTATTTCCAAATGGTGTTTTGCGCAACCACAGCTTCTATTGTTTCAGGATCTTTGGCTGAACGAATTAAAATTTGGCCTTTTTTTTTGTTCACAGCTATTTTAACTGGCGTGTTGTACCCAATTGAAATGGGATGGCAGTGGGGCGGTGGCTGGTTAGCTGCAAAAGGCTTCTCTGATTTTGCTGGTTCAACTATAGTTCACGCAGCAGGTGGCGCAGCAGCTTTAGCTGGTGCAATCGTACTAGGACCTAGATTTGGAAGATTCGCAAAAGGTGCTCTTACAACTCCTTATGCGGCCTCTTCAGTTCCATTAGCTACTCTTGGAACATTTGTTCTATGGTTTGGCTGGTTTGGATTTAATGGTGGATCTCAACTTGCATTAGGGACATTTGCTGATGCAAAAGCTATATCTACTATTTTTATCAATACTAACTTAGCGGCATGTGCTGGCGTAATCGTCAATGCAGCAATCACTAGATTTGTCGGTGGCAAAACTGATGTGATCATGATGTTAAACGGAGCGCTTGGTGGTTTAGTTGCAATTACCGCAGAACCTTTAATGCCAACTCCTTTTGCAGCAATTTGCATTGGTGGTATTGGTGCAGCGATTGTTGTGATCGCTACCTCATTGCTTACAAAACTAAAAATCGATGACGTTGTTGGGGCTATTCCAGTTCACTTATTTGCAGGAATTTGGGGAACGTTAGCAGTGCCAATTACAAACAAAGATATGAATTTTGGAACTCAGTTCTTAGGAACTTTTTCTGTGGTTGCATTCATGTTTGTTGCATCATTCATCGTTTGGAATATCCTAAAAGTTACTGTGGGCATCAGAATTAGTGATGAAGCTCAGAAAAAAGGTACAGACGTTGCCGAAATCGGAGTGATAGCATACGCGATCAGAGATTAATTATTTATTAAATTAATCAAAACTAATAGGCCCGTAAATTATTTTACGGACCTATTTTTTTATTTTCTGCATGGCTGATAAGCAAAGAAAGTAATTCTTTTTTATACTTTTAAAGATAGTTTGGCTTCATGGACTGGAGACGCTTACAAAGTTTTAAAAAAATATCTATATTCAAAAGTTTTACCAATGCTTCCAAAGAATTAAAAAAATCTCAGTCCACTCTTAGCAGAGACATCATTAGTTTGGAAAAAATGATTGGTTATAGAGTATTCGAAAGAAATATTAGAGGCATTGAGCTAACCTCAAAAGGCAGTGACCTTTTGTTAGTCATCAAAGATTTTGATATGAAATTAGAAAAATTGTAAACTCATTCATCTAAAAATTAAACTAAAATCAAAACGCCAGATTTAAAACCCAGGAAGTTTTTTGTTAAAATCTATATTTTTAAAGAATTGTTATTTTGCGATCAAAATAACAATAACTCCCAAAGCAAAAACTGCAATTCCAAACACCTCTATAAAACTAATTTTTTCCTTAAAATAATATCTAGAAGCTATGTAGCTAAACAATAATTCAATTTGTCCAACCGCGCGCACAATTGCTGCTTGGACTAAGGTAAATACATAAAACCAAGACAAAGTTGTTACAAAACCACAAAAACCAGCGGCAACACATTGCCATTTATTCTCGTACATTTTTTTAAACTGCTCTTTTTCAAAAAATAAAATGTAAATGGTTAAAATAACAGTTTGAATAAGTACCCCAAAAAACAAAGTGGTAAGAGCCATTTCAAAGCTGGATTTTAAGTTAATCAAGCTTAAGGCTGCAGCTCTATAACAAACAACACTTAAGGCTAATAAAAAACCACAAAACAAGCCTACTAAAGTTGATTTTGATATTAAGTTTTTTAGAATTACATTCTTATCCTTTGTTGAAAAAACAAAAACACCAATAGTCGACATGACAATTCCCACAACAGTCCAACGGTTAAAATGATCATGTAATACAAAAGTTTCTAGAATTGCAATCTGCACGACTTCAGTTTTGCTAAGAGTTGTTCCAATGATAAAATTGGAGAATTGAAAAGAATATAAAAGCATAAATGTAAAAAAAATCTGTGAAATGGCAGCTAACAAGATGTAAGGAAGAAAATTAATTTGCTGAGAAGCTGCAATGATAGATTCGGTGTTTTGAAAATAGATAAAGTATAAAGCGGCGGCAAATGGCAAGCAAAATACAAATCTCACATAAGTAGATGCAACTAAAGATATATTTTTATTTAGATTCTTTTGTATTCCAGATCTTAAATTCTGAAAAAAAGCGGCAAATATAGTAATTAATACCCAGTTCATTTTGATGTCCCCTAACCACTATTACTTGTAGCCTTAAAGTTTGTAAAATATATTCTTTATCAATGAGCATAAAAGAAAATCTTTCTTTACAAAAATTCATGGATCCCGAAGAAGTTCGCGAATGGATTCAATCTTTAGATGGAGTGGTCCAAAGAAATGGAAAAGAAGGGGCCAAAGAAATTCTGGAAGCCATTGAGCAAAGAGCAAAAGAACTTAGGGTTCTATACGATCCTCTTCCCTATTCCCCTTACCGAAATACAATATCTGAAGAAGAACAGGGAATTTATCCTGGAAATTTAGAAATTGAAGAGAAAATAATAGCTATCTTAAGATGGAATGCCTTGGTTATGGTGATGCGTGCCAATGAAAAATATGGAGAAGTAGGAGGCCACATTGCCAGCTACGCATCTTGTGCGGAAATTTTTGAAATTGGCTTTAATCATTTTTTTAAAGGAGGGGACAATCAGGATTTGGTTTTTTACCAGCCTCACTCTTCGACAGGGATTTATGCAAGGGCATTCCTGGAGGGAAGGTTGTCTGAAGAACAGTTAGAAAATTACAGACACGAAGCAAATGGCGGAGGGCTTTCTTCTTATTGTCACCCTTATTTGATGCCAGATTTTTGGAGTTTTCCAACAGGATCGATGGGCATTGGTCCTATCAGCGCAATCTATCAAGCAAGATTTATGAGATATTTGGAAAATAGAAACTTATTAAAAACTAATAAGCATGTTTGGGGGGTCTTTGGTGATGGAGAAATGGATGAGCCAGAAAGTCAAAGCGCATTGTCTTTTGCAGCAAGAGAAAAATTAGATAATTTAACTTTTGTTATTAACTGTAATTTACAAAGATTGGATGGACCAGTTCGTGGCAATGGACAAATTATTCAAGAATTAGAATCTCTTTTTAAAGCAGCTGGATGGAACGTAATCAAAGTTTTGTGGGGTTCAGAGTGGGATAAACTATTTGCACTGGATACAAAACATTTATTACTCAAGCGCTTTGCAGAAACCGTCGATGGAAAGTACCAAACACTAGGTGCAAGAGATGGAGCTTACAATTTAAAAAATTTTTTTGGCGAAGATCCAGAAGTTATGAAATTAGTATCTCAGATGTCTGATCAGGATATAGATTCTTTAAAAAGAGGAGGGCACGACTTTAAAAAATTATTTGCTGCATACAATCAGGCCTTAAACACAAAAGGAAAACCCACTGTTATTTTAGCTAAAACTAAAAAAGGCTATGGAATGGGACAGGCAGGAGAGTCTAAAATGACCTCTCATCAAGCAAAAAAATTAGATTTTGAAGCGCTAAAAGTATTTAGAGACAAATTTTCTCTACCTATGAATGATCATGATATTGAAAAGTTAAAATTTTATAAGCCAGAAGAAAACTCACAAGAAATACAGTACCTTAAAAATAACAGAAAAAAATTGGGAGGGTTTATTCCAAGCAGAAGCTTTAAGGACATTTCTGTTTCAATTCCACCAATAGACAAGTATGCAAAATTTGCATTTGAGGGAAGTGATAGACTGGTCTCTACCACTATGAGCGTCACCAGATTGCTCAGTGGGTTATTAAGAGATAGTGAAATTGGCCCAAGATTAGTTCCAATAGTTGCAGACGAAGCCAGAACTTTTGGAATGGCAAATTTATTTCAGCAAGTAGGAATTTATTCACCAGTAGGACAGCTTTACGAGCCAGAAGATGCAAGTACTCTTTTGTCTTATAAGGAATCTAAAGATGGTCAATTATTAGAAGAAGGCATCAATGAAGCTGGTGCTCTTTCTTCTTGGGTTGCAGCCGCCACTTCTTACTCCAATCACAATTTTCCCACTCTGCCATTTTATATTTTTTATTCCATGTTTGGCTTCCAGAGAGTCGGAGATTTAATTTGGGCAGCAGCCGATCAAATGCCTCGAGGTTTTTTAATTGGAGCTACAGCAGGTAGAACCACATTGTCAGGTGAAGGGTTGCAGCATCAAGATGGGTCCAGCCAAATTATTGCGTCCACTATTCCAAATTTAAAGTCCTATGATCCGTGCTTTGCACATGAGCTTGCAATCATATTTGATTATGGAGCAAGAAGAATGATGGAGCAGTGCAAAAATGAGTTTTACTATATTACGGTTGGAAATGAAAAATATGCGCATCCAAAAGCCCTAGCCAATATAGAAGAGAAGGTAATACAGGGAGGCTATCTGTTTGAACAACGCAAAGGAAGTGTTAGCGTTAATTTATTAGGATCAGGTCCTATTTTAAGAGAAAGCATCGAGGCTGCAAAAATTTTACAAGAAGATTTTGATATTGGAAGCAATGTTTTTAGCATTACCAGCTTTACAGAGCTGGCAAAGCAAGCAAGAGAGATTGAGCGATCCAATAGATTGAGCGCAACAGAAAAAAAAGAAAAAAGCTTTGTTCAGAATTTAATTAATAATGAAGATCCAATCATTGCGACCAGTGATTATACAAGAGCTTATCCTCAATTAATTAGCTCTTATCTTTCAAATGCTTTCATAGCTCTAGGGACAGATGGTTTTGGCAGAAGTGATACAAGAGAAAATTTAAGAAAATTTTTTGAGGTAGATAGATTTCATATCGTCATATCAGCTCTAGATGCTCTTTGTGACCAGGGTAAAATTTCTAAATCAGTGCTCATATCAGCTGTTAAAAAGTATAATATAAATGGCAATTCCGACCATCCTTGGAACAAATAATCTTTCTTGTATTTAAATTCCAAGTAAGGTTATATCCATTTTTAATTAACGGGGGACTAATGAAAACAATCAAACAACTAATATTAAGTTTCATTTTAGTTTTATTTGCATCTACAGTTTTTGCAGAAACTAAAATGAGAATAACTCTTCAGCTACCTTTAAAAGCTCACTTAGGTCAAAACCTATTAGTTTTTAAAAAAGAAGTCGAACAACGTTCAGACATTAAAGTTGAAATCTATGACTCTGCGCAGCTCTATAAAGACAAAGAAGTTCCACAAGCTGTAGGCACTGGAGCAATTGAAGCTGGGGTTGCGTCATTAACTAGATTTTCCGGAACCAATCCAGAAGTAGATCTTTTTGATTTGCCATTTTTATTTGATACAGAAGCTAAAGTTAGAAAAGCTACTCAGCAAGGATCAGCTATTCGTGCGATTTTAGACCCAGCGATTGCCAAAACAGGAGCTGTGCCTTTGTATTACCAAGCTTATGGTTTTGCAGTCATGCTATCCAAAGGACAAGCTATGACCAAACCATCCGATTATAAAAATAAAAAAATTAGGGTATTTGGAAAAACTTTAGGCGCTTTTGTAACTTCACTAGGTGGAAAGCCAGTGGTGATCTCTGGATCGGAACAATACTTAGCTTATCAGCGCGGAACAGTAGATGCTGGTATGACAGGAGCTTCAGGTATTCAATCTAGAAAACTTTATCAAGTGATGGATACAGCGACTGTAACTAATCATGGTGATATCGAGTTTTTATTAGTTGCAAATCAAAAATGGCTAAACTCTTTGACGAAAAAACAAAGAGATGCAATTAACGAAGCATCTAAAATAGCTGAAAAAGCTGTTAGAGATGATATCGCTAACATTGAAGCTAGAGCTTACAAGGAAGCAGCAGCTAATAAAATGAAAATTGTCAAACTGACAAAAGCTCAAGTTGACGTTTTGAAAAAAGCAACTGCACCAGTAATTACTGACTATATTAAAAACACAGGCGGTAATGGTGGAGTCGGTGACAAATTAGTTCAAGCAGCTAGAAAACTTTAATTTAAAATTATAAACCCCGTATTGTGTTAACAGTGCGGGGTTTGTTGATTTATGTTCACACTAGATAAGCTCATAAAATATTCTGGATACTTGTCCTCGCTACTTTTTATTTCCATAGGATTTATTATTTCTTTCGAGGTGATTGCGCGATACGTGTTTAATGCTCCTACTATTTGGGTAAATGAGATTTCAAGATTTTTACAAATTTGGGCAACCTATTTGGCTTTAATGTATTCTTTTCATAAGAGAGATTTTATTAGAATTACATTTGTTTATGACCGACTCGGTGAGGCGGGTAAAAAATTATTAGATTTTATTTCTTTTATAGTCATGATTATTTTTGGCTCAGTAGTTGTTTATTATGGCTGGGTTATTGCTTACGATTCTTTAGAAAGAGGCAGAACCAGCTCTACTATTCTTGATATACCAGCTTTCTGGACAGAACTTGCCATACCTTTGTGTTTTTCATTTTTCGTTTTAAGAATTTTATTAGAAATTATTGTTTATATGAGAGATTTTTTTAGATCATGACCATTACTCTAATTGTATTGTGTTTATTTTTTCTCTTATTTCTAGGTATTCCTATTGCTTTTGGACTTGGAGCTTTAGGCCTTGCGTTGATGTACTTAGGTGACATTTCTCCACTAATGATTCCTCAGACTTTTTATAGTGTAGGTGATAATTTTATTTTATTAGCAGTTCCTATGTTTTTGATGATGTCGAACATCTTATTAAAGTCAGGTATTGGAGAGGATTTATTTAATTTTGCTCAAGCTTGGGTAGGTCATTGGCCAGCAGGGCTTGCGATTGCAACTATTATTTCATGCTCTATTTTTGCAGCAATGTCAGGGTCGTCCGTTGCTACAGCGGCCACTATTGCTACCGTTGCTTTTCCAGCCATGATTAAGCGTGGCTACCATAGAAATTTTACCTTAGGAATTTTAGCAGCGGGTGGAACTCTTGGAATTTTAATCCCCCCTTCGATCCCGATGATCGTTTATGCTTTTGTAGTAGAAGAATCGGTTCTTAGTATGTTTCTAGCAGGTATAGGACCGGGTATTATGCTTGCATTATTATTTATTATTTTTGCTATTTTTTATGTAATTTTTTTTAATAAGGAAGTGGAGAGAGTTAAGACTTCTAAAGAAGATAAAATTATTTATACCAAAAAAGGAATTCCCATTTTGTTAATGTCCGCCACTATTCTCGGTGGTATTTACGTTGGCATTTGGACTCCCACGGAGGCAGGAGGCATAGGTTTTTTAATTTCATTTATTTATGTGATGGCAAAAAGAAGATTGGATTTTAAAGGCTTTATTGAAGCTGGATTAGACACAATGAAAACAACAGTGACTATTTTCTTGATTGTTGCTGGAGCAAAAATTTTTGGCAAAGCCATTTCTCTTTATCGAATTCCACAAGATCTATCGAATATGATCGTAAATAATATTTCAGAACAAGGCATCTTTATTTTGGTAGTTTGTTTAGCTCTTTTAGTTCTGGGGTTAATTATGGAAACGCTTTCACTGATTTTAATTATGATGCCTATTTTTGCAGTTTCGATTGCAGCTATGAATATTGATTTAATTTGGTTTGGAATTATTTTTACTCTAATGATCGAGTGTGCATTAATTACTCCTCCAGTGGGACTTAACATTTATGTTTTGCAAGCCATAGGAAATGCAAAAATGATTGAAATTGCAAAAGGCGTTATACCTTTTGTTTTTATTATACTTTTTGGAGTTTTGTTAGTATATTGGTTTCCAGCAATTGCATTGTATATACCTTTTAAATTATGACGTTATTTTCATCCCAAGATTCAAAACCAAAAGCAGATAAGCTTAAGAGCTTATTAAATCAAAAGGGCATTGTGGTTATGCCAGGCTGTTATGATGCTTTATCTGCAAAACTAATAGAAAGAGAAGGGCTAAATGTTGGCTTCATGTCAGGATTTGCCGTCTCTTCTACAAAACTAGGAATGCCAGACGCAGGATTAATTTCTTTTTCAGAAATGGCCGAGCAAGTAAGAAATATTTGCAACGTTACTTCTATCCCCATTATTTTTGATGGAGACACAGGTTATGGAAATGCAGTCAATGTTTATAGAACGGTTAGAGGATTTGCGGATGCCGGAGCAGCAGCGGTAATGATAGAAGATCAAAAGTGGCCAAAAAAATGCGGACATACCAAAGGAAAAGACGTTGTTGAAGTAGATGAGGCAAATTCTAGAATTAAAGCAGCAGTAGATGCCAGTAAAATGAATAATAAAGATATTTTAGTCATGGCCAGAACGGATGCTATTGCAACCAGAGGGCTGGATGATGCAATCAAGAGAATGCAGAAATTTTCAGAACTTGGTGCTGATATTTTGTTTGTAGAAGCAATCAAATCTAAAGAAGATATGAAAAGAGTTATCAAGGAAGTCCCAGGCCATCACATGATTAACCTCATTGAGGACGGAGAAACACCCTTGCTAGAAATAAATGAATTAGAAGATATTGGATTTAAAATTGCAGTTTTTCCTTTAACTTTAATGAGTGCTTCAGTTAAGACAATGCAAGAATCATTAAAAAATATGAAGAATAAAATTTACAACACCAATGTTTCAAAATTCTCTGATCTGAGAGACATTGTAGGATTTAATGAATATTACGATATTGAAGACAAGTATAAGTAGACGTCACTAAAGACATTTTTTCATTAAAATTTTTTGCAAACCAAATCTCACATTCTGAAAAAATTAGCTATTATAGTGGCAAAGACCAAGTTCGTTTATTTAAATAATTTTTTTATTTAGCCAATATCTTTTTTTTTTGATAAAAGTATGTGTACAATACAATTTATTTATACAAATGAACAATAAGCCAAATATTGCAATCCTATTGGGAGATCCCTCGGGAGTTGGACCTGAATTAGCCTGTCGCTTAATTAATGAGGACATTGTCAAAGAAGCCAATATTATTGTTATTGGAGAAAAAAACATTTTAGAAGACGGAGAAAATATTTCCAAAACCAAGTCCAACTTAAAAACGGTTAAGAATTTTGATGAGATTGATTTTGAGGAAGGATCGCGTTTTTTTATTGATCTTACTAACGGTAAAAACAGGACTTATAAAAAGAAAGAAGTTTGCGCAGAATCGGGGGCAAGTGTTCTCGAAGCTTTAGAGTATGCGCTAGATTTGGCTAACAGTAAAAAAATACAGGCTATCAACTTTGCACCAATGAACAAGACCAGCTTAATTCTTGGAGGATGCAAATTCAATGATGAGCATGAATTTATGTCTCACAAGTTGGGTGTCAAAGAGTTTACTTGTGAATTTAATGTTGTTGATAATTTTTGGACTGCAAGAGTAACTTCGCACATTCCCCTAAGAGAAGTCGCTGACCAGATTACAAAAGAAAATATTTTAAAGCCCATTAAACTAATTGATAAAACATTAAGAATGAATGGTTTTAAAAACCCAAGAGTTGCTGTGCAGGCTTTAAATCCGCATGCTGAGTTTGGGACCGAAGAAAAGGATCATATTATTCCTGCAATTGAAGAAGCAAAAAAATTAGGAATTAATGCTGGAGGCCCACTTCCATGTGACACTTCTTTTATTACTGCTTTTAAAAACAAAAATTATGACTGTATTGTTGGCATGTATCATGATGGTTTGCAGTGTGGTTTGAAAGCTTTTGGTTTTGATCGAGGAGTAACAGTATCGGGCGGTCTAACGATACCAGTGACAACACCAGCGCACGGAACAGCTTTTGATATAACGGAAACGAATACTGCCAATTTGGAACCAACGATTAACTCTTTTAAAATTGCTCTTCAAATGTGCAAGAATGCACCAGCTTCTTAAAAGTTACATCCAACTTTTTTCTTTATAGTATCTAATTGCTCCTGGATGAAGTGGAGCCGAAAGCCCATCCTTGATCATTTGTTGAATCTTTAAATTATTAAATAATGGGTTTTCTTTTTTAAAGTCTGGAAAATTATCAAATACCGATTTAACTAAATTGTATACAGTTTCCTCAGAAACATTTTCGTGAGTAATTAAATTATTTACAAATCCAAAAGTAACAATGTTCTTGTCATTATTTTTGTATGTTCCTTTGGGGATAGAAATTTTTGAGTAAAAGGAAGTATTTTTAATAACTTTATCAATATTAAAAGTTGTTAAATCCAAAACATAGGCTTCACATTCGCTAGCAGCTTTTTCTATATTTGCTTCTGGAATAGTTCCAACAAATCCAAAGGCATCAATTTTTTTCTTACAAATATCTTCGGATGTAAAGGAACCGTTGGTTTCAATAGCTGAGCCAAAAAAACTTTTATTTACTCTGTTGACTTCAATTAAATAATCAAAAGCTTGCCTGTCTGAAGTTCCTTCTTTTCCGATCCGCACGATTTTTCCCTTTAAGGACTTCCAATCTTTAATGTCTGAATTTTTTTTGGTGATAAGTTGAAATGCTGTTGGCGTGGTTGAAAAAATAGATCTAATTTCTTTAAAAGGTTTTATTTGCTCAGACTTAATTTCATTGTAGGCAGTATGCACCTCATCGGATCTTGCAAAAGCAAACTGAAAATTACCACTTTGAACTTGAGCTAAATTAAATAAAGAACCACTGGTTGCCGGCGCAGTGCAACGGTACGATTTTTCAGATGTGCCCGTGTCACTTTCTAAAGAAGGCTGTTTAGCAACCATTTTGCAAATAGCACTACTTAATTCAAAATTAATATCGCTAGAAGCTCCAGAGCCTATGGTAAAAAATTCTACGGACTTAGCTGGTAATGAGAACGCAAATATAGTCAAGAGTAAAAACAGAGTAGAATTTTTTAATATTTGTTTCATGCTAGTAAAATAATTTATAATTTTTTTTAATAAACCTTAAAAAAAAACTATAGTAAACACAAACTTGTTTTTTTATAGGCAGGTTTGAAACAGATAGAAAAAATATACATAATTGCTACCTAAATACCTTTGTAGAAAGATCTATTGGCTTGTGTTATTAGCTTAGAAATTAATTGCGCTCGTAGATCAACTAATCGTATGTTTGTTAATCCTGTAATCAAGGATAAAGTCTGATCATGTTTGTCATCTTCGATTTACCAAAGGGTAGACCTGCAGTGATAATTGCATAACCACCAATCTTAGTTAATTTTCGAGATTTAATAATTTTTTTTGAAATCTCCATCATCTCTTTCCAGTTTTTTGCATCACTATAAGTAATAGAAGTAATGCCCCAGAGTAATGACAATTGTCTCGAGATATTAATGTGTGGAGAAATAGTGATAATTTTTGCGGAAGGTCTGATACCTGAGATTAATTTTGCAGTATTTCCTGTTACTGAAAAACCTATGATAGCCTCAACTTTAATGTTGCAAGCAATGTCTTTGATTGCAAGGGCGATTGCTTTAACAGGTTCATTATTAATTTTAATATTATTTTTAAAGGCTGCGATATTTTCTTTTTTATATTTTTCAGTTGAGACAATAGTCTTCTTCATGGCCTGCACTGCTTGAAGTGGATATTTTCCAACTGCTGTTTCAGCAGACAACATCACCACATCTGCTCCTTGAAATACGGCGGTTGCAACATCATTAGTTTCAGCACGTGTGGGTTTATTATTTTCAATCATGCTTTCAAGCATTTGCGTTGCAATGATTACGGGTTTGCAAAATTCAGAACATTTTTTAACAATATCTAATTGAACGTGTGGCACTTCATTAGCACCAATTTCAACGGCAAGATCGCCTCTCGCAACCATAATTGCATCAGAAACATTGATGATGTCTTTAATATTTTTAATAGCACTTTTGTTTTCAATTTTAGCAATAATACCAATGTCTTTTGGAATAAGTTTTCTTGTTTCTTTAATAATTTTTGAATTTTTTACATAAGACAAAGCAATCCAATTACAATTAAGTTTTTTTGCAATTTGAATATCGCGTTTATCCTTTGCCGTTAAATTGTCAAAATCAACCTCAAGTCCTGGAATATGAATGCTTTTAAAGTTTTTAATAACGCAATCATTTTGACAAACAGTTTCAATAGAATTTTTTGAAAGTTTACTGATTTTAAAGACTAATTTTCCATCATCGATTAGAATTTTATTGCTTTTCTTTATTTTTTTAAAAATCCCAGGGTAGGGAAGATAGACTCTGCTTTGACTGCCTATTTTTTTATTTAAATCAAAATTAAAAGTATCTCCTTTTTTTAATGAAACTTGATTGTCAAAAATTTTACCAATTCTAAGCTTAATCCCTTGAAGATCTGCAACAATTGCAATGGGTTTGCTGTTTATTTTTTCACAGTCTCTAATAATTTTTACAATTTTTTCAATGCCCGTTAAATTATGACTGAAGTTAATTCTAAAGCCATCCACCCCTGAGCGGATTAAATTATTAATAATATTTTTCTTAAATGTCGCAGGACCTAAAGTTGCTAGAATTTTTGCTTTTTTATCCACTAATTTTTTTTAATATAAAGATAAATAATTATTTTGGCAATATAGGATTAATATAATATATTAGTTTTATTGTAATGTATTCTTTACCTGTTTATGCATAAAATAATTATTATGATTGACAATCAGATATCGTATCAAAAAAAATAGTTGTCATTTATAAAAATTACTAATGGGTAGCTAATCTTCATTAGTGGTGCTTGATGTTTCTTTATTTTATAGAGACCGTAAGAAAATATTTTTCCCGTTGGCTTGATCCGCAACTTTTGGAACTATAGAATTTGCGAATTCAATTTGTTCTGGAAAGATTAATTTTCGTATGTTATTTACGAAGAATATAAATAAATGTTTACGCGCTCGTAGATCAACTGGATAGATCGCTTGACTACGGATCAGGAGGTTAGGGGTTCGAATCCCTTCGAGCGCACCAG